>ENA-OSAE01000021-OSAE01000021.1-marine-sediment-metagenome-genome-assembly--contig:-NODE-21-length-124806-cov-50.594440_pt1 | contig 124806 bp, 149 predicted proteins | sample MGYA00237870_ERZ529317 | MGnify/ENA primary metagenome ERZ529317 (study PRJEB26369, sample SAMN03142812) | marine sediment metagenome | biome: marine; feature: borehole; material: sediment... | reverse complement strand
GTGATGTCAATGCACTGATCAACCTGATTATGAAAGTGGGAAAGATGGTCGAGGAAGAGGGCATAGTGGAGATGGATTTAAACCCAGTCTTTGTCTACGATAAAGGATACTGCGTGGTTGATGCGAGGATGGTTGTTGGTGAGCAGAGAGGGAGGGGGGAGGAGAGAAGTGGGATTAGTTATACTGCGAAAGATGTTAAAGACGTCCTCAACCCGGAATCAATTGCAGTTGTTGGCGCCTCAACAAACCCGATAAAGGTTGGAAACTCTGTTTTGAGGAGCCTTATTGCCAATAAGGGTATTAGAGTTTATCCAATCAATCCGAGTGCCGACGAAATTCACGGGCTGAAGTCGTACACATCATTAAAAGCTCTGCCTGAGGTCCCAGATGTCGTCATTGTAGCCCTCCCGGCTGACAAGGTTTTGAGTGCTGTTAACGAGGCTGCTGAGCTGGGTGTTAAAGGTGCAGTAATAATAACGTCCGGATTCAAGGAGGCTGAATACGAAGAAGGGAAGGTTCTGGAAAATAAGCTCAGAGAAATTGCAGAAAAAAAGAGTTTGAGGATAATAGGGCCCAACACCTTTGGTGTGGTCAACATCGTGAAGGGTATCAACATGAGCTTTACACCGATATTCAATGAAGTTAAAAATGGCAGAATAGCTCTCCTTTCTCAGAGTGGAGGGATTTGTCATTACGTCCTCCACGAATTTCGGGATACTGGTTTCAGCTACATAATCCATCTCGGCAACCGCTGTGATGTAGACTTTCCCGATGTTTTCGAATTTTTGAAGAATGACCCGAATACTGATGTTGTAGCAGTGTATGTGGAGGGAGTTGATAATGGCAGAGCTTTTTTCGAGCAAATCAAAAGGCTGGCAGAGAGAAAAAAAGTCGTGGTGATGAAGTCAGGAAAGAGTAGCGTTGCAGATAAAGCATCTCTTAGTCATACAGGGAGCATGGCAGGAGATTACAGGGTTTTCACATCTGCAATCAAACAGGCTGGTGGAGTTGTTGCAGAAACCCCGATTGAGCTGATGGATGTTGCAATAGCTTTGGAAAGGCTCGAAGGACTGGAGAACGCTAAGGGAAAGGGTGTGGCTGTGCTAACAATTCAGGCAGGACTTGGAATTGTTGCTGCAGATATAATTGAGACGAGTGGTGGAAGGCTTGCAGAATTTGAGGAGAAGACAATCAAAAAGCTGAAGGAGCTTTTACCACCAATAACCATGAGAGAGAATCCTATAGACCTCTCCTTTAGCGGGCTTGACGTATACAAATTTACCGGGGTGATAGATGCCATTTCGAGTGATGCAGATACAGGAATAATAATGTTCCTCTATGCTGTAGCTCCACCAAGTTGGGTGATTCCTCCGGAGGCTGTAGGGGGTATAGCCAGCAGGATGAAGAAACCTGCAATATTCGTTTACTCATCAACGCCTGAAAATTATTCAGAAGTCAAAAAGGCTCTTGAAGGAAGGAATGTCGTACTGTTTAACTCAGTAGAGAGAGCAGCAAAAACTGCTGCAGTCATATGTCAGAAACGAAACAATTTTTAATTTATTCTGTAATTTCAGCATAATGTTGCTCGTCTATCTTGACGGAGAGTTTGTTCCGGAAAATGAAGCGAAGATCAGTGTGTTTGATCATGGATTCCTGTATGGGGATGGGGTTTTCGAGGGCATCAGAGCCTATAACGGTAGAGTTTTTAGGCTTAAAGAGCACATAGACAGACTTTATGATTCAGCAAAGGCAATTGATCTCGAAATACCTGTCAGCAAGGATGAGTTTGTAGAGATAATACTTGAAACGCTCAGAAAGAACAATCTAAGAGATGCTTACATCCGACCAATCGTCACGAGAGGAATCGGTGATCTCGGTCTCGACCCGAGAAAGTGCTCCAAGCCCTCGATCATAGTGATAACGAAGCCGTGGGGCAAGCTGTATGGTGATCTCTACGAAAGGGGGCTAACTGCCGTGACGGTGGGTGTGAGAAGAAACTCCTTTGATGCTTTGCCACCCAACATAAAGTCGCTGAATTACCTTAACAACATACTCGCAAAGATTGAGGCGAATGCAAAGGGTGGGGATGAGGCAATATTTCTGGACAGAAACGGCTACATCTCAGAGGGGAGTGGAGACAACATTTTCATAGTCAAGAACGGAGAGGTCTCAACTCCACCGACAATAAACAATCTCAAGGGGATAACGAGAGAGGCGGTGATAGAATTAATTGAAAAGCTCGGAATACCGTTCAAAGAAACAAATCTCGGCCTTTACGATCTCTATACAGCAGACGAAGTTTTTGTGACTGGAACGGCAGCTGAGATAGCCCCGATAGTTGTGATAGATGGCAGAAAGATTGGAGATGGAAAGCCGGGCAAAATCACGAAGATGCTGATGGACGAATTCAGAAAGCTTACAGAAGTGGAAGGCGTGCCGATCTATGAATGAAGTATTGATAACTCTGATAGTCGAACTTGAAGATAGGCCGGGGCAGTTGCTCAAGGTGCTTGAGCCGATCTCCAAGATGGGTGGAAATATTGTGGGTATAGTGCATCAGAGAGGAAAGAAAACACCTCTGAATCGTCTTCCGGTAGAGATATCCTTCAAAATTGATAGCAAAAAAGTTGAGAGGCTCATCGGATCACTAAGGTCTTCCGGAATTCTTGTAAGAAGCTTCAATGAAGTTAAGCTTACTGCCACAACATCAGTTCTTCTAATCGGACATCTTATTCATACTGACATAAGCGATACGATCCAGAGCATTGATATTGACGGAGAGGCGGAGTGTGTTGAGATGCACGTAAGCATGCCTGAGATTTCAGGCCCATCAACCGCCATAGTAACGATTTCGGCAGCAGGAAATGAGAGGCTGAAGGAAGCGGTGGAGAAGCTCAGGGAGATATGCAGAAGGAAGAAAATTACTATGATTGAACCTATAAACGAGGATTTAGTATGATAAGAATAGCAATCGTCGGTTTTGGAACAGTTGGGCAGGGATTTGCCGAACTGCTGGAGAGGAAAAGAGAGGAGATAAGGAAAAAAATTGGGGAGTTTAAAGTTGTTGCGATTGCCGACTCTAAGAGCTCAATTTCCGGAGAATTCAGCATTGATGAAGCTATCAAGATGAAAAGGGAAGAAGGAAGGCTGAGAGATGATAGAAAGGCTGATGAGTTGATTGATGAAGTTGACTTCGACATACTTGTTGAAGCCACCCATACAAAGCTCGACGGTGGAAGTGGATTGAGTTATATAAAAAAAGCTCTAAAAAAAGGTAGTCATGTGATCACATCCAATAAGGGTCCTCTTGTGGCGGACTTCGAGGGACTGATGACCCTTGCAGAAAAGAAGGGTGTAAAGCTAATGTACGAAGCCACGGTTGGAGGGGCGATGCCGGTTATCAAGCTGATAAAGCGATATCTCGCCTTCTGCGAGATCGAGAGTGTGAGGGGGATACTGAACGGCACGTGTAACTACATTCTTTCAAGGATGGAGGAAGAAGGCTTGCCTTATGAACAGATACTAAACGAGGCTCAGGAGCTTGGTATTGCTGAAGCCGATCCGACCTACGACGTCGAGGGAATTGACGCTGCCGCAAAGCTAATCATAATCGCCAACACAATTGGTGTGGATGCAAAGTTCGAAGATGTGGAGAGAGTTGGGATCAGGAAAATTACACCAGAGGCCTTCAACGTGGCTGAGGAGAAGGGATACACAATTAGGCTCATTGCAGAAGTGAGCAAGGAAACACTGAGAGTCTCCCCGAGACTTGTTCCGTTGTCCCACCCGCTGGCTATTAAAGGTACAATGAATGCTACAATGTTCAAAACAGACACAGCGGGAAATATATTCGTAGCTGGAAGAGGGGCAGGGAAGGAAGAGACGGCTTCGGCAATGCTTTCTGACCTCTACGATATATATGTCAGCAATTGACCTTCTCAAGTTCATTTTAGTTTTCGGATTTTTGCTCTACGCATGCAAACTGGATATAGAGAGCAGAATTGTGCCAAACAGAGTTTGGAAATATATGCTGATTTTAACCCTCCCCATTACGATCTTTCAGATCGTAACTGAACTCCAGCCCCAGTTGTTCTACATGCTGGCTGGAATTCAGATTTTGATGGTTGTCTCCCTTGCATATTTCCTTTACTACATCGGAGCTTACGGAGGTGCTGATGCCAAAGCACTGATGTGCCTTTCTGTCATATTCCCCTTCTACCCTACTTTCAATGGTTTCCCAATGCTCAACTTTGGATTCGGATCATTTGCCTTCTCAACCCTTGCCAACTCTGTTATCGCCGCTCCAGCCCTTCTGATCGGCATGTTCATAAGAAATCTGGCAGTGGAAGGAGTCAGAGGTCTGAAGGGGAATTTCCTGTATTACTTAACAGGATACAAAGCTAAGGTGGACAACCTGCCTAAATTCCACAATCTGCTGGAATATGTAGATGAAAATGGGAAACTCAGAAGGGTGAGAAGGGCAGTCGAACCAGATGAAGAATTGATCGAGAGGTTGAGGGGGAAGAAGATTGAGACTGTTTGGGTAACGCCAGCCCTTCCATTCCTCGTTTTCATAACGGCAGGATATATTGCTGCCTTCTTTCTCGGCGATTTACTTTATCTCCTTATTTCCAACATTTCAAGCTGGTGAAAGGTTTATATATCCTTCAAATGGATGAGATGAAAAACTCAAAGGGAGGAGATGAATATGGCAAAGGAAAAGGAGCACATTAATGTTGCCTTTATAGGGCATGTGGACCATGGAAAAAGCACACTGATTGGTAGATTGCTTTATGAGACAGGAGAGATTCCGGAGCACATTGTAGAGAAATTCAGAAAAGAAGCTCAGGAGAAAGGCAAAGCAACATTCGAGTTTGCATGGGTAATGGACAGACTCAAGGAGGAGCGAGAGAGGGGTTTGACCATAGACGTGGCCCACAGGAAGTTCATGACTGAGAAATACTACATTACCATTGTGGACTGCCCTGGACACAGAGATTTCATCAAGAACATGATTACAGGAGCATCTCAGGCGGATGCTGCAGTACTCGTCATGGATGTTGTTGAGAAAGTCCAGCCGCAGACCAGAGAACATGTATTCCTCGCGAGAACCCTCGGTATTAATCAGCTAATAGTTGCGGTTAACAAAATGGACAGGGTTAACTACGATCAGAAGGAGTATGAGGCAGCAAAGGAGGCTGTATCAAAGCTTCTCAGGATGGTAGGTTACAAGGTTGACGAGATTCCCTTCATCCCGACTTCAGCTTACTATGGTGACAACATCGCCAAGAAGAGCGACAAAACACCCTGGTATGATGGACCCACATTGCTTGAGGCTTTTGACATGCTCAAGCCACCAGAGAAGCTCGTTGACAAACCACTCAGAATCCCGATTCAGGACGTTTACTCAATCAGCGGTGTCGGAACGGTTCCAGTAGGGAGAGTTGAGAGCGGTGTGCTGAAAGTGGGAGATAAAGTCGTATTCGAGCCGGCAGATGTGAGCGGTGAAGTTAAGAGCATTGAGATGCACCACGAGCCAATCCAAGAGGCATATCCGGGAGACAATATCGGTTTCAACGTAAGAGGTGTCAGCAAGAAGGACATAAGGAGAGGAGATGTCGCTGGACATCCGGACACGCCACCCACTGTCGTGAAGGACTTCACAGCCCAGCTTGTTGTGCTGCAGCACCCAACAGCCATCACCGTTGGTTACACTCCAGTCGTGCACGCCCACACTGCACAGATAGCCTGCAGATTCGTTGAACTGCAGAAAAAGATTGATCCAAGGACTGGTCAGGTTAAAGAAGAGAACCCACAGTTCCTGAAGACCGGAGATGCAGCAGTGGTTAAGCTTGAGCCGACAAGACCGATGGTCATCGAGAAAGTCAAAGACATTCCGCCCATGGGCAGATTTGCCATCAGAGATATGGGTATGACCATCGGTGCGGGGATGGTTCTTGATCTAACCCCAAGAAAATAACCTTATTTTTTTGGTGATCTCATGCCAATAAAAGGTCCAAAAGCGAGAATCAAGCTTTCTGGTTTGAATCCAAGGGAGCTCGACAGAATTTGCAGTCAGATTAAAGAGATCGCAAACAAGACCGGTGTTGAACTCAGCGGTCCGGTGCCACTTCCAACCCGCCGACTTGTGGTGCCAGTTAGGAAGGCACCCGACGGTGAGGGTAGCGAGACGTGGGATCACTGGGAGATGAGAGTTCACAAGAGACTGATTGACATCTCGGCAGACGAGAGGGCTTTGAGACAGATAATGAGGATACAGGTTCCGAAGGATGTGAACATTGAAATCGTTCTTGAGTCTTAATGCTTCTTAAAATTACTTTTCTCGGAACTTCCGGTACTGTTCCGAGCGTTGAGAGGAATTCTCCTGCGATTTTTGTTCAGTTTGGTGGACATAGATTTCTTTTTGATTGCGGTGAAGGGACGCAGAGGCAGATGATGATTGCAAAGACGGGCTTCAGAAATCTCGACAACATCTTCATCTCCCACCTGCACACGGATCATTTCATTGGCCTTTTTGGCTTGCTCGAAACAATGTCTTTGAATGAAAGAACCAAACCCTTGAACGTTTACGCTCCGAGAGCAAAGGTGCTGAAAGCCCTTTTTGACGTATTTGGCTATGAAATGCTGAACTACCCAGTCAATGTGAGAGAACTGAGGGACGGGGAGGAAGTGAAATTTAATGGCTTCAAAATCATAGCATTCAAAACGGAGCACATAGTCCAGAGCGTGGGTTACGCCGTAATAGAGGACGACAGGCGAGGGAAATTTAACAGAGATAAGGCTGAAAAAGAGCTCGGAATTCCACCCGGCCCACTCTACGCGAAACTTGCCAGGGGTGAGAGTATCATATGGAATGGGAAGCTGATAACACCAGAGATGGTTCTTGGAGAGAAGAGGAGGGGTAGGAAGGTGGTTTATACAGGCGACACTCGCCCGACAGAAAGGACTGTGGAGGTGGCGAGAGGTGCGGATATACTGATTCACGATGCGGCTTTTGGAGAAGAGTTGAAGGATTGGGCCATTGAGAGTGGACATTCAACGGCAAGGGAGGCGGCTGAAGTTGCCAAACAGGCTGGAGTTAAGAAGTTAATTCTGACGCACATAAGCACGAGATACTCGAAAGATGTCTCTCCACTTCTCGAAGAGGCAAAAGAGGTCTTTGAAAACACCACTGTCGCTGAGGACTTCCTGAACTTGGAGGTAAAGTATGATTAAATTATGCCCAGCTCAGAAAGCCTTTCTGGCAAGTAGACGTCTGTGACGTAATCCAAACCGTACTTTGCCAAAGCCTGCTGTTCTGACTTTTTATTTATCTCAAGCTGGTAGTTGACCTCCCTCTTCCAGAACTCACTATCAAATCTTGGGTCGGTAAGGATGGACCTTAACGCCTTTATGTCTTCCTCGCTGAGCTTGTCTGCAGGTAAATCATATTTGGTGATGTCAGTGGGCCTTATGCCCACAAACTGAGCTGCAGGAGTGGCGAGGTATTCTGAGAGGTGGGCTGACTTTATGCTCCCGTAAGCTACGCTTGCAAAAATCCTGTAGCTCCAAGGATCACCATCCGTGAACACAACGACGGGAAGATTGAGTTCCGTATTCAATCTTCTCAACAGTCTGCGAGTGCTACGGGCAGGCTGCCCCTTTAGGTGGACTATTATGGCATTGTATTTCTCATCAAACCCATTCTCCACAAGCCTGTCCCTCATACCACCGGTTTCGATTGCTATCACGAACTTGGCATCATGGTCAACAAACTCAATTTTGTCAACATTCACTGGGATTTGGTAGCCTCCCTCACCCACATCATCTTGGCAGTGTATCTCTCTAACACCCCTTCTCGTCTCTTCTCTAACTCTCAGAGGCCCTATGACTGTTGCTCCATCCTCTTCAGGACGTATGTGGAAGTGTTCTCTCTGAAAACTGGTCAGTATCTCAAGGTCTTCAATGAGGCGGTCGCTTTCAGATTGTTCCTCAAATTTTGCAGCGTCCCAGCCTTCTGAGATGTAATAAAGCTCTCTGAGGGTTGATGATTTGTTCAGATTTAGCTGATCCTTAAGAAAGCCAATCACGTAGGTCATTTTGAGGATTCTGTAAGCACCTTTGACAGTTTTCGCTGATCTAACGGACTTTCTGCTGCCATAAACCCATACTTCACTTTCCTCGTTAAACTCTATATTGTGCTTGGTTCTTGTCGCAATTTCTATTTCTGGAACTCTGCCAGCTCTCATTTGATCATATATATTCTGAACTATTCCTATAAGGGAAAGCAAACACTTTCGCTCGATGTCCTTCATCAGGAAAAATACAGCATCTATATTTAAATCCCTATCGCAACGAATTTATAGCCTCTTCAGAAACTAAAAACGATGCTGTACATAAACACGTTTTTGGACAGACTTGGTGAACTGGTGAGAGGAGAGGCAGATGTTAGCCTTGCAAGGGATCTGACAGATCAGAAGAAAATAGTTGAGATGTTTGTTAAGGATTGCGAAGAGATCATGAGGATGTACAGCAGTGGTGAAGCTGATTATGAGGATGTCAAGAAAAATCTACACCTTCTCAAGGTCTATGTCGTTTCGCAGCTTACCCTACATTTTGAGAAAGTAAAAGAGCTTGCCAAAAGTAAAGGAGTTGAAATAATAGACGCGACTCTCGAACCTGAAGTCGTAAATGATATTGCTCTGTACATAGATCAGGTTGAGAAGAGAATATGAAGATACTCCTTACGAATGACGACGGACTTTATTCAGCAGGATTGAAAGCTGCCTATACGGCATTAGAGAGCATCGGAGAGGTTTTTGTGGTTGCACCTGCTGTTCAGAAAAGTGGTGTTGGAAGGAGCCTGTCAATCATGGAGCCAATCAGAGTTTCAGAGGTAACAGTTAACGGTATGAAAGTTTTTGCCGTTGACGGCACACCTACAGATTCTGTTATAGTCGGCATATATGAGGTTATAGGAGATATACCGGATTTAACTGTCTGCGGGATAAATCTCGGGGAAAATTTGTCAACAGAAGCTGCAACAACCTCCGGAACTGTTTGTGCTGCCCTCGAAGCAGCAACCCATGGCAGTATGGCTATTGCGATATCCCTTCAGATGCCTGATATAACCAAATTTGAACTTACAAGTAACGATGATTTCAGCTTTGCGTGTCGTGTGTTAAAGGACATTGCTCAGGTAGTAGTGGATAGGGGATTGCCAGAGGGCGTGGATCTGCTAAACGTAAACGTTCCTGCAAAGCCAAACGGGAAGATTGCCATAACGAAGCTTGCGAGGAGAATGTACAAGGTGAGTGTTGAGAAAAGGCTGGATCCAAGAGGAAGGGAGTATTTCTGGATACATGGAGAAGAGGTAGAGGATGCCGAAGATGGCACAGATATTCACGCCCTGAGGAGTGGATACGTCTCCATAACACCCCTTTCAATTGATTTAACAGCAAAAGTTAATTTTGGAAAATTTAGAAGGTGGTTTGATGGGCTCGGGTGGGAAGTATAGGGCAGCTGAGATGGCTTTAAAGCTTGTTAAGGACGGTATGGTTTTGGGCATCGGTAGTGGGACTACGGTTGAAATTTTCCTGAATCTGCTCGGAGAGAGGATTAGGGAAGAGGAGTTGGAAATATATGGTGTGCCGACCTCATATCAGTCCTATTTCGTTGCGATCAGAAATGGAATAAAGATCGTTGATCTTGTTGAGCGTGAGCCAGAGTTGTGCATAGACGGGGCAGATCAGGTTGACGTGAAGATGAATTGCATTAAAGGGGGAGGTGGAGCACTTACAAGAGAGAAGATAGTGGCGAAGGCGAGTAAAAAGGTTGTGATCATTGTTGATGAGAGCAAGCTAGTTGAAAAGCTTTCAATGCCCGTGCCGGTTGAGGTTCTGCCTTTTGCCTATGGGTATGTTTCCAAGAAGATCGAAGAGTTGGGGGCAACAAGAGTTAATCTGAGGTATGGAAGCGGTAAAGTCGGACCAGTTGTGACTGATAACGGCAACTTTATTCTGGATTGCGATTTTGGAGTTTTAGAGGACGAGAAGGTCGAGGAAGTGGAGAGAGAGATTAAGCTGATTGCAGGTGTTGTGGAGAATGGGATTTTTTCAAATAAAATATTGGATGAGGTCATTGTTGGTAGAGCTTGATCACCACTTGTCTCCTTCTCTACCCCGCAAAATAAGTAGGGCTACCGCCACAACTACAATGGCGGCTCCGATAGCCACTATCAATACCCAATCAAAACTCTTCTTTTTAATGGAATTTTCAAGCTCTGTAAGATTCTGCTGCAAAGCCATAATTTTTGAATCCACGTAATCAAACCCGTCATCAGCCTCTTTAAATTTTGCATCTCTAATAAAATCTTCAATGTTATCAATTGCTCCTTCAACTGCAGTAACTTCTGATTTAAGCTCCGCAAGCTTGTTTACAACTTCGTCGTAATTCTCTATTTCAGCAGCATCTCTTTCAACCGTCAACTCAAAAACCATCAGGTCTTTCTTTAGCTCATTAAACTTCTCCTTGATACTATCCAGTATTTCCTCGTACTTCTCCTTCTCAGAATTTAGAGCACATTCAATCACATTTGTCTCAATTTCATCCATCAAACTGTCAGCTTTCAGGTATTTACCATCGTTGAAGTATGCCTCAGCCTCCTCAAGTTTGTTCTTATCTGCACAGTCACTTTTACTGAAACTTCTTATGTCATCGTAAAATTTCTGCTTGTTTACAACAGTAATTGTCTCGATGAACAATTTCTCGTCTGCATATGCTGAAAGAACAGTGATATTTTCAAGTCTGCTGTCGGGAACTGGCACGTATCCTTGAATTCTCATAACAATTTCATCAATTTTATCAAGTTTTGGTACATAGAACCCCAGAGATGTAGCATTTCCAGCCGAATACTCGTCCTCTGGAGCAGGATGGAGCAGAACCTTCCCATCTTCGAATTTCACCTCGACTTGGATAACTGCAGAATCAAGAGCAGATAGTATCTTGTAACTCACCCCCGCCATATTTTCTGCATCGCTGTTAGAATCAGGCCTTAGGGTGCAGTAGAAGTAAAGATATTCGCCTCCAAAGTAGTATTCGCCAAATTCCTTATTGCAAGTGTAACTGAAGTCAAAGGCAGAAACATTCACGACAGCAGCAATAAATGGAAAAAGAAGAATCAGCGCAATTCGTCCCATTTTCCACGCCTCCTTCTGAGAACTATTGCCACAGCAATTGCAACAGCCGCCGCCCCCACTATAGCGACGAGATACAGTAGTGAAAAAGGCAGAGTGAATTGCAGGTTAAATGGTATACTAAACCCTCCCTCGCCTTTTGGCTCCCCCTCAATTCTGCTCAGTAGATCGTTAACGTCTTTCAACAATGTATCTGCTTTAGGTTTTAATTCTGTGAGCTTTTCGTATGCTTGAATATACTTACCTTCTTCTATCATCTGAATTGCGTCATCAAACTCTTTTTTCAGTTCATCGTATGTGCTTTTCAGTTCTGCGTAACTCTCTACAAATAGTGTGTAGTTTTCACTCTCGGCGACCTTGTTTAGAGATACTTCAGTAACGCTCAAATTGAGGTATGCCTCATCCAACACACTGTCTACGTAATCTCTTGCAGTTTCGGCTTTTAGTTTATCGGCCTTGGAAGAGATGTCTTCAAGCTTATTTTCAGCTTGTGTAATCTTATCATCCGCTTCAACATAGCTCCCCTTATCTACAAGCTTCTCCGCGCTATCAAGCAAAGAGTAAACTTCATCAAAGTCTGATTCATTGTAGGTTACGCCTGCATTTTCTAAATCTAATTTTAGGTTGTCTGCATCAGATCTTAACTTTTGAATATCCTCTAAGAATCTCTCTACGTTCACAACTTTAACTGTCAGCGGAGATAAAGCGTCATCGTCACAATCTTCTACAGTTACGTTAACAATGATCACATTCTTAATTCTTTCATCAACCTGAGGTATAATTCCAGAAATATTTACTTCTATGCTCCTGACCCCTTTTCTCTCCTCATCAAGGTAAAAGTATTTTACATCGATCTTTGCCTCATTGCCCTTGACATCTTCGCTCCAGCTTCCCAGATAGTAGTTAATCGTAACTTCTGTCCATTGTGCGTTTTCAAGGGATGTTTTAAAAGTATAAGTTCTTGGATTATCCTTTTCTCCACCTATAAGCTCCATATCATCATCTGTTTTAGGTGTTATTATATACGTAGCTTGTATATTGTCTCCAGGAAAATAGTAATTTTTCTCCGGATTCACAGATGTTTCCGGCTGATCAAAGTTATCGGCAGTTAAGTGCTCAAGTGCTATCACCGGCTGGATAAGAAGAATGAATGCCAGTATCAATAGAATTTTTCTCATAACAACTCTAAGGAGTCTTAGCTTAAAAACTTATCTATTTCAAAAATAAAAAAGTAAAAATTTGAAGTTTATCGTCTCCTCAGCAGGTATGCCACCGCAAGCAGTCCGGCAATTGCAAACACTGCTTCAAATCCGGGTACGCCACCTGGCTGCTGTGCAGGTGTTGTGGTGGTTGGTGCAGGTGTGGTTGGGGCTGGAGTTGTTGGTGCAGGTGTGGTTGGGGCTGGAGTTGTTGGCGTTGGGGTTGGCGCAGTTTCGAGAACTTCAACAGTTTTAACTACGAGGAGATCGTCATGTGCATCATAAACCTTGGCCAGTGTGTCAGCGGCATCGAGGTCGTAGAGTTCTTCAACGAGTTCAACTTCAGTCATCTGGTCTACCGTTCCAGCAGTATCTCTGACATAGAACTTGTAAGTTCCGGGTGCAAGTCCGACTGTCTCGAAGCTTACTGTTCCCTTTCCTTCGCTATTCAGCGTCACTCTCTGGACAGCCTTGTAATTTGTACCAACCATTGTCACCCAGATGTGGTCGTAGCCTGAGACGCCCTCACGGTTGGTGGTAACTGTGACAGTTATCTTGTCTCCAACCACTGGTGATGCGGGATCAATCTGGACGTCAAGTGTCTGTGGAACTATTTCAACCAATATCTCCTTTGAATCTACTTCGTCCCCTCCGAGAGCATCAACGAAACTCAGCTTAACTGTGAACACGTAGAGTCCAGGTTCAAGTGTGGAACCTTTTCTGACCGCATACTCCTTGAAGTCAAGTGTAAAGTTCACATAATTGTTGGCATTTGGTTTCTGTTCGGTGCTTATTCCGAAGTCGTTTGGTCTCGCTTTGATGTTGCTTCCTTCGAGTGTGAATGTTAGTTCTACGTTATCTCTATCGCCTGGAGCTGTAAGTATGCTTACCTCTACCTCGCCCTGATATGGTAGCTTGCTTGGGATATCTACAGATTCGATCTTTGGATCTGTGACAGAGATCGCGACTATTGCCTGAGCGTCTGATGCTCTGTCGATTTCATTGGCTACACCACCTGTGACGTTTGCCGGAGCGTAGAAGTACAGATAATACGTTCCTGGTGACACATCTCCATACTGGCTGGTCTGCACCAAGACGTCAACCTTGAAGTCGAGCATATCGTTACTGTCTGGGTAAACCATAGCTGTAGTTAGCTCAGCTGCAGTGTCAAGGATCGTGTCACTTGGGAGCTCTGCAACATCTACATTTCCAATCTGGAATACTCCTGGTTCGTCAGCGTACACATACACGACGTCAGCAGTGGTTGAACCCGTGAATCTAACATCTCCGCCTCTTACCACAACATTAGTTTCGGCAGAGATATTGAGCGCCTGCTTTACAACAGTGACTCTAACCTCATCGGACACGCCAAGATCAACGATTTCAGCAGTAAACTTATAGTCTGTAAGCGGAGCCATAGTGTTAACGTCAAGCTTGATTACTACATCACCGAGCACATCTACGTAATACGTCTTCTCTTCTACACAGTCTGGATCGCCAGTACAGAAGTCGGTATCTTCGATTGTGAAGTTAACAGGATTGTTGACTTTCATGTTGGTGTCAATTGTGAAGGTTACTGTATCACCTCTTGTTACTGAGTTCTTGTCGGCAGTCAACTTAATCTCAGCCTTTACAAGTTCAAATACTGCTGTTTCCTCATCGGTTCTAATTCCTGAGTTTATCTGCACAGTCACCTTGTAGTAACCAGTGTCAAGATTACCTCCTGCTCCCGTAGTTCCGAAGTTGTCGAGCTTGAATCTGAACTTTCCTCCCTCATCGATGTATGACATTGCGGCACTGGTAATGGTTGAGTTCACGATCTCTTTGCCAGACAGGTCTTCAATTGTGAGGTATGCCCAGTTCTCAACCTGTGGTGCTATGCTGGCATTGTCATCATTCTCTCCGCTCTTTGCAAGGTTGGTTGTACCCTCTATGACCAGGTCTGTACCCTTCACGTGGGTTGATGGAACAGTAAGGCTGAGAATTGCTGGCTTAACAACACTGAAAACTGCAGTTGCTTCAGCCCTCGTCGGCCCATCTCCAACATCAATCTTTGCTACATATACTCCTTCTGGCACGTCACTTATCTTGACCCACCAGGTATCGTCGCCACAGGCATCCTCAACTCTGTACCACTCGCCTCCCGTTGCATAACAAAGCATGTAGCTTGTTCCTCCGTAGCCGGTCTCATTCAGGAAGTATCCTGAACCTGTAACGAAAACTTTCACAACACTAACTGGCACGTCGGTTGACATTGAAGCTTCAACTTTGACATAATCTCCAATAGCCACCGAACTCTTGTCAACGCTTATGCTGACTGTTGGCTTACCTGAGACAGCTGGAACAACTCTGAATCCAAGGACTTTGCCTATACTCGTGCTGTTGAAGGCTATTGCAAGATAGTAACCCGGTTCATCGGGTGTAAACGTGTAGGTATCACTTGCCGGTCCATCACCAAGAGTCCATACTGCATCAGCCTTGCTCAGCAGTGTTGGAATATCTCCTCTAACATCGGAGTTGTATGTTGCCCAATCAATAACGGCAACTCTCCTCGTTTGAGTTTCGTTCTTTCCATAGTCTACATAAATCTCAAGCTCGGTTCCAAGGTCTATTTCATCGTCAGAGAGTTCAAAGCGATCTATCTGCATTCCGGGTATGTTAACCGGTCCAGCATCCTGTACAAAGACTTTTATTGTCGCGTTTGGTAGCCAGTCTGAGTTGTTACCAACCGAAACTTTATACTCTCCGGTTGTGGGGAAGGTTGTAAGAGTGTATGTGATGGTATCAGTGGCTTTAGACGTGTTATTTGCTACGGTAACAGATTTGCTAGTGGCTGTTTTTACTCCGTCAACGTAAACGTAAACAGTTCCGGATAGTGTATTAGTAGCATTAGTGTTGTTCATGTAGAACGTGAATTGGACAGTCAAGGGCAGGACACCCGATGTGGTGTTTACTTCGAAGTTGTAGAGATAAAGCCCACTGGTGTTTAAAGTTACATTGTTTACCTGAGCCGCCATCGCTGGAGTCACTGATATCACTAAAAGTGCCGCTATTACTAAGCCTATTAATCCTACCTTTTTCATATTTCTCTACCTCCTTTTTTCACCTTTCATCTCACCTTCCACTATATAAATTCTCCCATTTCTACGGCGGCAGGAAAGCTACAGCATCAGCTAACCCGCCGCCACCTTAATTTAATGGTCACTACATATATTTAAACCTTTTGCTTACCAGCGGGCAGTTCATAATAATAGAATGGAGTTGATGGTAGTTACGGTAAAAAGAAAGCCTCGGTGATGAGATGAGCGAAGTTGGGTTTGGGACTTTTTCAATTCCTGAACTTTTTAATTGCTTTAAGTCCTAACACAAAGGAGCGATTTAAGGACTGAAACGGCGCTAAAAAGTTTTTAGAATCAATCAAAAGGCATTTGACTTTATCTCGGTCTCTCATTATCAATAGAACTACTTGCTACTGGGTAGCTGGTAAAATTGGCAAATTCAGGCTCTATGTTCATCTAAATACTTAACAACTTAACAATACCCTTCACAGCCCTTAGAGCAACACACTCGGGAAGCTCCAAGAAAGACTTGCCCTCGACGTCGAATCTTGAAATCGTCTCATCCTCAGGAACAATGTGGATAAAATCAAATCCTTTGTTTCTTGCCTCCGCCTCAACCTTAACATCTACACTTCCCACCATACTCACCCTATTAACGATTAAACCCGCTATTTTAAACCCAGTGGCCCTCTTTGCAACCTGTATTATCTGACCAGCCACCTGAAACCCCTTCTTCGACATGTCGGTAACGACAAGAAGTGTGTCAACACTTCTCATGACTCTGCGGTTTATCTGCTCTATTCCCGCCTCTCCATCAATAACTGTATAATCAAAGGACTTGGATAAAATTTCAATCGCCTCCCTGAGCATGGTGTTAAGCTGGCAGTAGCAACCTTCCTCCTCAGGTCTACCAACGGCAAGTAAAGCAAAGCTGCCCTCCTCAACAAGCACCTCAAATACCCTGTAGTCTATAGACGCGGCAATCTCTACTTTGTCATACTTTTGTCTCAACATCTGGATAATCTCCTCTCTAACATCGTTCAGCGTCTTGTGAACTTCAATGCCAAGGGACGTTGCCAGTCCTCCAGCAGGATCAGCGTCAACAGCCAGAATCCTGTGCCTCTCCGACAGTACTTTGACAAGCATCGCAGAGATTGACGTCTTTCCCACACCGCCTTTCCCGACAACTGCGATTCTCATCTCTTGTCCCTCTCTTTCAACCTCATTCTCTCCCTTATCCTTCTGAGTTCAGGAATCTCGCTGCATACATCGCTGTAATCGCACTCCTCACAGTTCAACAACTTTTCCTCATGCATTTTTATCAGTGCCTCTACAATCTTCTTTCCCTTCGAAAACTGCTCCTTTAACTTTTCAATCTCTTCTCTCGATGTGAAAAAGACAACATCGGTAGCTCTGACAAAATCGAGGGAATTCATGGACTCGATGATTGCCCTGCCAAAAACCCCAAGGTTAAAACCCTCTCTATCTGCGCCCCTTCCAACCCTCAGCCAAACCCTCATCTGGCTTGGAAGACTTCTGATGGTAACACCTCTCAGATTCAAGCTGTAAAAGGTGTCTCTCATAGCCCTGAAACATTCGTACACGTCCTCAATTTCGGCATCGGAGATGACAATAACAGCCAGCCGATCTTTACCATTGTTTGTGGGTAGATAAATCCTGTTCTCAGCCTTTCCCCACGTGAGAAGCAATATTGAGTTCTGCTTCCCAAACTCGTAGGCAAGCTCTCCTCTCAAAATTACGTCCTTTCTCCTTTCCCATCTTGGAAATTCCTGATAGTCTCTTACATCAATCAACCCCTCCTCAACCCCTCTCATCACAAACCGACGAATCTCACTAACTAATTCTTCAAACATCTCCGAATTCCTCTTCCGCAACTATCGCAGCCCCTATGGCTGCAGCCAGCTGAGGTTGCGGGAATTCCACGTATTCCCCGCCAACAGCCTCTGCGATTCTCTCAGTTATGCTTTTAAACCCTGCTACACCACCGGTAATCGTGTATCTCCCCCCCATACCGAACCTGTTCGCCTGAGCAACCGCAAGCTTAGCAATCGAATCGCAAACGGCAGCAATGATATTTTCCTTGCTTTCTCCCTCGTTTACGTAGGAAATCACCTCGCTTTCTGCAAAAACCGCGCATTGGGATGTTATTGACAGCTTCCTGTTAGCTTTTGATGCTACAGTATCAACGTCTTCTATCTCAATTCCAAGTGCTGAACTCATGACCTCCAAGAACCTCCCGCTCCCGCTCGCACACTTGTCGTTTCTCATGAAATCAATTACGTTACCTTCCTTATCAACCGATATCGCTGTGATGCTCTGCCCGCCTATGTCCAGAACGAAGTCTACATCAACAATATCTCTCGCAGCAATTGCCAAGCATACCACATCATCTTCCTTTACTTCCGCAAAATCCACCAGTTCTGCCCCGCTACCTGTGGAGCAGCAGAGTTTAAAGTCATCCACACCTTTAATTCTCTCCAGTATGGGCTTCATGTCTCCTCTTGTTTCCTCAATGATGGTGGAAACTATCTCTCCGTCCCACAGAACGGCTTTGGTGAATCTCATTCCAACATCAACGCCGAGAAACATTCATTCACCTCCGTATTTCTCCATTGCAAAAATTGCTGCCCCAAGAGCCCCTACAATCTGCGGATCAACGCCAAGATCAACGAACTTAACTCCCAGAATCTTCTCAAGCTCCTGCTTGACCCCCCTGTTCTTTGCCACACCTCCAGTTAGCGTAACCTCTCTCTCAACCCCAACTCGCCTTGCAAGATAGTAGATTCTCTCTGCCATTGACCTGTTCACTCCAGCGGCTATGTCCTCCTTGGCAAATCTACGCTGCATGTAGTGCAGAACTTCTGTTTCAGCATAGATGCTGCACCTCGCGGTTATTGCAACTGGATTTGAAGCTCTAAAGGTCATATCTCCAAGTTCATCCAGAGTCAGACCGAGGGCTTTTGCTTGTATCTCAAGAAATCTTCCGGTTCCTGCTGCACATTTGTCGTTCATCACGAAATTAGTCAGATTTCCATTTTCGTCAATTCTGACAACCTTCGCATCCTGTCCACCGATATCAATTATTGTTCTTATCGCTGAATTTAGCCAGAAAGCTCCTCGACCATGGCAGCTTATCTCACTCACGTGCTCTCTCGCAAAGCCAGCTTCAACTAACTTCTCTCTACCGTAGCCAGTTGAGAATATCACCACCTCGTCCTGATTCACCCCAATCTCTTCAAGAAGTTCTCCCATAACTTTCTTAGCTGACTCAACCGGATTTGGCAGCACTCTGATGTTTCTGTATCCGACTATTTTGCTATCTTCAAGCAAAACTGCCTGTGCTGTGAGAGATCCGACATCAGTCCCACCGAAAAGCAATCAATCACCTCCGATTACCTTCTCCTTCTCCTCCTTCTTTTGGTAACAACATTCTGAACAAAATCGAGAATCATCTCCTGAAGGACACTGACAGGTGTTATTCTCCGATTCCATGCATCCCCATCGAGCCTCAAAACGGGAATTCCGATTTTATTTGCTTCATCCCTAAAGATTCTGAAAACGCTTTGCGTCTGTTTGCATGAGTGGTGACCGCAGTAAATCGCACAGTTTGCATTAAGTTCTTTACCGACATGTGTCAAATCCTCGAACCATCTTATCCCCATGTTGTCAGCCCCCATCTGCCTTGTCATTGGATAGTTCCATGCTGAAGAAATAATGGCTTCAAGAGCATCCTCCTTTGTTTCAATCTCGAACTGGGCTGGGAAAAAGGAGTTCAGACCGTCAGTCAGATACGTTATCCCATTATTCTCCATCCATATCCAGAGGTCGTAGAGGTCTATGTAATAACCCGTGTAAACCCACAAACTCCTCGCTATCTCTTTCTCCGCAGGATACTCTCCTCTCTTCAGTCTCTTCTCTGCTACATCCACGAGCTTTTCGAACATTGATATTGCCTCATCTCTTCCCCACATGGTAAATCTCGTCCCGTAGGTGAAGAGTGTGAACATGTTGGGAACTGGACACGGTGAGTGTTTCTTGAGTTCATGAAGCTCCCAGTAGAGTTCCGTGCATTCGTTTGCTCTTTCCATGACCTCAATTATCTTGTCTTCATCTATATCCTCTCCAACAAACTCCTCAAGTTCTTTAACCATATTCAGAAAGAGTTTTCTGTAGAGTTCGTAGTCGGAAACACCATCTCCCATTTTATCCAGCATGAATTCAGGGACGTTGAGCGTCTCAGCCACAAACTCATGTATTTTCGAGTTGGCATCACACGCTCCCGGACAGGCTGAGATCATAGCATCAGGAGCTATTTCAAAGCCCTTTACAGCAGTAAGCATTGAGCCAAGAGCGGTAGTGTTTGCAGAACATACATAGTCAGGAATGCCGAGGGACATGGCATAATCCCAGTATGGCTCTCCCTGTCCTTGAAGTGCAAGAGAGCCAATCGTGCTCATCATTTCGGTTGTCAAAGGAACAGCGTTCTCAAAAGCGTGGATGAGTTCGGGTGGAAAGTTGAAAGGGATCAGAATTACCTTCTTTCCATCCTCTTTTGCCTCGACAGCCTCCGCTATATGTCTTGCAATAACTCTCATGAAGTGCAGTCCTGCTCCGTCATGTCTTTCATCTAATAGAGCTTTTGCACTCTGACCCAAATCCTTTCCAACAATTCTGTAAAGCCCCTCAACTTCCATCGGGGTATAATTCTCCAATCTTTCAATTGTTTTGATCAAGTCATAACTTCTTTTTACAAGTCCCGGCAGTGAGGTCATAAGCCCTCACCTCTTCAATCTCTCAAGAAAAGCCTGAACCCTCGTCTTTATCCTGCCAATGTCAGCTGTCGAGGCATATTCCTTCTCAAGAACGAGTGTCGGTAAACCCTCCCTCTCAAGGTCTATTCTCAGCTTTGCATTTTCGATGCCGAATAGATCGCAGAACTTGTTGTGCTGCAGAATCACACCATCCACCTCAGCCTCTTCGGCTATGGTTTTAATGAAATTCTTTCTGTAAGCATACTCTCCAAACATTCTTGCACAAATCTTCAGGTTGTTGAGGTATTTACTTGCCAAAAACTCGTAAATCTCGCTTCCGTCATACTCAGCCATGTTCCAGAAGCTCCCCCCTCCGAAACATGTAGTTTCAGCCACGATCAAAGCACCCATCTCTTCTATCTTCCTTATAAGCTCGATCTCATCAAGAGGGCTACCAGCGAGCAGAACCTTGGCCCTATACTCTACTTTCTTTTTCTCAGCCATTGCAGATTCAAGCAGCGGTAAGAAAGCTTCAGAGGGTAAAGACTCTCTCGCCACCATAATTGCTATTGCATCACTTCCGTAAAATCTCGACTTCTTGAATCTCAGCCTGTAAAACTCCCTCATTTTCTTGTTTATTTTGTCCTGAACTTTTGCATACCTTACAATTTCGTCTTCGGTAATTTCCACACCAAATCTGTTCTCAAAAGCCTCTTTCAACCTCTTTATCTCATTTGAGAAGAAGTCCAGCGTATCTTCGTTAACGAGATGGGGAACTTTGAGGTAGTGCATAAACTCTGGATTTTTCGCATGCTGGATTTCGTCAAAGGTGCCCATCCAGTGGTCACATCCTCTTATCCTCACAAGACCGTCAAGAAAGTCATAGCTACCGTTAAGAACCAATTCGAGACAGCTTCTGCATAAACTGCAATTGTACCTTGACAGATAAGAGTCTGCTGTGGATGTGTCGGCATTCTCAGCCCCCCTAAGTCTGAAGGGCAAGATTCTGCCAGCCTCAGCCACCTCTTTTGGCATCGCTATGCAGGCATGCCCTATAACTGCATTTCCTTCTGACTTCCATTTCCTAACGTATTCGTTTTCAAGAGTTGATGCTATTTCATGAATTTTCGATAAACTCATTCTTCACCTCCTTTGTTAATCTTAACAATATCAGCAAAGGACTGGACAAGTGGTGTTACAGCTGCTGTGAGGACTTCAGGATTGGAGAGTAAAACATCAACAAAAGACTTCGTGAGGTTGTTGATTAGCTTTTCAATCTCCTTGCTGTCTGCAGACGCAATTGCCGCGTTGATTACTCCCGAAATAACCTCGGGATTTCTCTTTGCAACCTCGTTGAAGGTTCTTGCAGCAACAGTGATAACATCGCCCAACTTGTCGGCATCTATTTCCTTGATGATTGTTGTTACGATCTGTGCTGTCAGTTCAACTGGCAGCTCTTCGAATTTTGACAGGATTTTGCCCAGCATCTCAACAAGGACGTTAACGGCAATTGGAACCAAGGATGACAGAGACATCAACGCAAGAGGATTTCGCCAGAGTGCGTTGGTAAAAGCTTCATTCACATCCCTTGCATCATCCAGAAGGGCAAGAACGGCTTTTTTCAGCTCCTCGACATCTATACTGTTCAGAAACCGCTCAATTATATTTTCAGCAACTTCTTTGAACTTTGCCTCTCCCCTTCCCAGTATATAATTGCCCTCATGCAGCTTATTCACGAATTTTGCCAGATTCTCAACCAGTTTGGCTAAATCCTCCACATTCAAGCTTTCCAGAGTGTTAAAGGTTGCACTTGCAAGAAGTTCAGATGGCATCTCGGTCCTCTGTAAAGCATCATTTGCAATGGCAATGCTGGCATTAGTTACTGCAGGCATTGAAGCCATGAGATTTGCGAGCTTAATCGGGTTACCGATAATCTTTTCATTTAGTATCTCAAAGATACCTTGCGAGCAATAGGCAGTATCCTCAATAAACTTCCTCAGCTTGCCAAAATCCAGTGTATCGAAAAACTCCTCTATTTTCTGACCTGTGATTTCAGCAAAGAGCTTTGGATAGTCTTTTCTTAGCCTCTCCATTCCATCAAAGAACTCGTTTAGCGTTTCTGCAGCATATTTTGCATCGAAATCTCCTGCAACCCCCTTCAGTATTCCTACGAGAGCATCGCTTGTGAATTTGCTTGAATATGCGTTAAATCCTCTCATTACACCGAACAGGGTGTTTGCGGTTCTTGGCATGAGGCTGAAGATCGTTGCTGTAAACTCTATGTCTTTATCCAGTATCTCTTTAACCTCGTTTTCCACAACAGCAGGATCAAAGAACTCATTTGCGGTCTTTCTGAGAAAGTCTTTGTAGAAGGGAGACCCTGCGAGAATCCTGAAAATCCCAAAACTCATATCGCCCATAAAACCACCTCAAAGCTGCTTACAATCATAAAAATGCCTCGCAACATCCATCTGGCAGAGCTGCCTTCCTCCCATCCAGAGCTGGATCATTTTGACATCCCTCCAGTGCTTCTCTATGTCGAAGTTTCTGTCTATTCCATAATGAGAAAGCAGATCCACGGCTTTTCTTGCCACGTCGCAGCAGACATCGCAAACCTTCAGCTTCAAAGCCCTACCTCTCGCAACCATTTCAGCAGAATACCTCTCACCATAGATATCCGGGCGGTCGAGCATCCTTGCGTAGGTGTAAACTGCTGCTCTGCTTACCTCAATCTCAGCAGCTATATCTGCCAGAACTGCTGCAACAGCGGTGTTCTCCTTTAAAGGCTTCCCTCGGTATCTCAGCTCACTGCACTTCTCGTACAGAATTTCATATATGTTTTCCATCGCACCCAGAGCCATCGCAGCGCTCCCGAGACAACCTGTAGTGATTATCTCTCTGAAGTACTTGGCATCCAGCCCCTCCCCCCACGCTCTGTAATACTTTGGCACCCTGACGTTGTCAAACCATATGTCCGAGTTTTTATCCGCCGCCATCCCTGCCTTGCGATACGGTTCACCCTGCTTGACTCCCGGTAAAGTGGCGGGGACGTATATGTAGGTAAAATGTTTCTCATCAGCCTCTCCGGGCTTCGTTGTGCATACAACACCGAACAAATCCGCCACTCCACCCGTGTTGGTAGGCCAAAGTTTATGCCCATTGATCACCCACTCGTCCCCCTCAAGAACTGCGGTCGTTCTGATAGTCTTTCCCTTCAACTCGTCCAGATTCTCGATGTCCGAGCCACCTTGCGGTTCTGTCATGGCGTTTGCAGCTATTGTCAGCTTTTTCCTGGCAAAAAGCTGGGAAAATTCAGCACAGAGATCATAATTCACATGAGGCTTTACAGTTATCATGAAAAGCGGCCAGAAGGTTACACCCACTGAAACAGCGATGCCCGTGTCGTATCTTCCAATCTCTTCCATCAGTCTTGCAGTTACGGAACCAAAATAATCGGAATTGCCGAATCCCCATCCACCAAACTCTTCAGGAAAAACAGCAATCTGAAAGCCGTAATCAACCATCAGCTTCTCAAGAGCAGGTTCAACGTAGCGGTGCTCCTTCCAGTCCTCGTCAAACTCTCTTCTGTAGGGCAAGACGTATTTTTCTCCCCAATCCTTTATCATCTCTGCCAGATACTTCTCAAGGGGGGACTCAAACTCTCGAACTCTCGCGAACTCCAAAATATCACCCCTCCCACAGTTTACTGGCGAAAAATCTTTCAGAGAGCTCAAGCAGAGAGTGCTGCTGCTTCAACAATGCTGCAATGCTCTTGGTATCTCTCCACTGCTTCTCCAGTAATCCCTCTCTCGCGTATCCCTGAGACGCCATGAGTTCCATTGCCCTATCAGCGACATTGAAGGCAGCCCTTGAGCATTTCAAAGCTGTAATTTTAGATAGCGCGTGTATCTCATCATCGCTCCTGTCCTCAAGCATTGTCTTGGCCAGAAACTGAGCAGCCATGTTTGCCTCAATTGCCTCTTTCGCTACCTCTCCAAGGACCTCAGCATCAACCGTGTTATCCTTAAGCGGTTTCCCCCTTATGAACCTCTTCTCAGCCCAGTCACCCACAATTCTACATGAATCCATTGCAGACCCAACACATAGTGAGGACAGGCAGAGGTTTAGGTAGACCTCCAGCCTTTTCCAAGCATCGCCCTTTATGATTCTGCTCTTCTCAACTTCAGCCCTTATCTTTACATCACAGTTTCTGCTTGCAATTAGCCCAGCAGTCTTTACAATTTCTCCTCTCTCCACCTCTTCTCCATCAAGAAGGGCAAGAGAGACTCCATCATAGTTGCAGAACACAACAAAGACGTCAGCATCGAAGCCAGAATTGAGGGGCCTCCCGTAACATTTAATCCTAACTTTGTCTCCTTTCTCAACCGCTTTGGCGAGTTCAAACCCTCTGAAATCGTCATTCCCGAACTGTGGTGGCATGATAGATATTCTGCAGAAACTGCTGGACAGCCTATCAACTATAAAGTCAAAAGCCTCACTGCCAATTGCTGAAGCAGAGGAGGCTACAAGAGCAGAAAGAACGAAACCAATTCCAGCATCAGCCTTTCCTATTTCTGAAAAGCTGTGGTAAACAATTGGCGGAAGCTCATCAAAGCTCACCCCTGCTCCTCCGGCAGATTCTGGAACTATCAGCTTCTGCATGCCGATATCAACAAACAGTTTTTTCATCGCTCTCTCGGATATCTCGAAATTGTCGTCAATTTCGTGGCGGTAGGGCATTACCTCCTTCTCAGCCCACTCTTTAATGCTTCTGGTGATCATCTCAGCAGTATCGCTCCTGAGTTCAGCAAGGGGGTCGAGTTTTGCTCTCATCATCCACACATGCCATCAACAAAGATAAAATCATTATGGGATGAATATGATAATATTTAATTGTTCCATGCACACAATAGCTTGGTTCATGCACAAATCTTTTAAAATTTTGATGATTATTATTCACTATGAAAAGAAGACTGCACACAACAATCAGCGAAGAGGCAAGCAGGATAATTGAGAGGTATCTTCCAGAATATGGAAGAGTCAACAATGTGATCGAGGAGGCTTTGACTGTTTTCGACAGATACAAAAGAGGGGTGGGCGAGGAGGCCTGCAACCTTTCTGAGATAATGGACGAGGCAAATCTCGTTGCGTTCAACGCTAAAACGATTGAACTCGTTGTTTCTGGCGAAATTGAAAGGGCTCTTTGTGATAACGAACTCGAAATATTGATCAGGAAACAGTACAACAAACCCATCTCCGAGATATCCCTTTCAGAAGCTGTTGAAGGTGTTAAAACGTGTCTAATCACAACGAGAAAAGCAACAAAAGTTAGTCTTAAACGAGATGATACGGGATACTATCTTTTAGTTACCTCAAATCTCGGTCAGAACACTGATTTGATAATATGTGAGGCTTTGAGAAGATTTTTTGAATTAAATTACAGCGTTACGGTTACATTTGAAGTTTTTCCGCAGGGTTACAGCCTTTTTATTAGGGAGAAGGAACCCAAGTTTGGGGTTTCAAATAATACGGAGATTAAGGCTACTCCAAAACCTTAACTTCTGCTTTTGGTTCCCGTCTTCTCGTAACAAAATCCTTAGCTGCAACAATTACTGGGCAGTAAGCAGGACAACTTTTTGAGACATGGATTCTGCAGAAGAGTTTTCGAGAACAGTCAACAACCCTGTAGCTCAGTTTTTCGACATCCATAACTATAAGTGCCATTGTTTTTCTTTGAACAATAGATAACTTTATGATATTGCTCTCAAGAGTGCTAATGACCATTGCAGAGTCTATTTCTCGACAAAATAAAGCATTTTTCTGCAATTGTGTGATTTAAATCTTATAAATAATTGTATTGAATTGCATTTTTGTAATTTCAAGCCCAACCACAAAGGTTATATTATGTCGGTAATTACAATTATAGTAATCATGAAAACGTGATCAGTGAGGTGGTAGGGTGCTAGATGTCGATACATTGTTCGGAAAAAAACCGAACGGAGAAAGTGAAAAGGTTTTGAAAATCATATCCCGCAGTGGCATGAGTAACATCCTTTTTAGCCTCGACAGAAAGCCCCTTCGATTTTCTCAGTTGATGTTTGAGACCAAGTTGAATCCTGGAATTTTAGACAGACATTTAAAGGCCCTGATGCAGCTTAGGATAGTAGATAAAACTTCTGATTCCTATCAATTGACTGAGAGTGGCAAGAGGCTTGTTAGAATTCTTGAGCAATTGTTTACACTTGTATAGTTGTGTGATGATAAATTATTATATTCTTTTTTAAAATTTAAATTTTCCTAATTTCGGATTTACCGATACATTTAAGTGTCCTTATTCGAAGCGAAATTATGTCTGGCCAGTTTGGCAAAGAAGAGCTTGTTCATCTGCATTTGTTGCTTTTCCATGTCAAAAAAACTTTTGAATGCTATGGTATTGACAACGAATACTTCAGAGAGTACGACGATTTGAAGATATCGCCCGTGCAGATTTTCAGACAGAAAAACGAGCATCAGGAAGCAATTTTCAAACTATGCATGGGAATAATGAAGGCAATGGGAAAGGAGAGAGAAGCTGAAGAAGTTTGCAAAACTCTTAAGAAAATCGCGATGGTTAGGGCGACGTACTAAGGAAAATATCGAAACTCAGCAACTTCACTATACTTTTTCCAGTCAGTTCTTCTTATCTCACCTCTTAGAACTTTTTCAGCAATGTTCAAAGCCCCTATTCTGTTTAGGGGCTGGTTGTTGTTTCCGCACTGGTAGCTGTAGGTGCATCTCGGACAGCCGTCAACTCTGTTGCACTCACAACCCTTGAGTATGCTCTGTGCAATTTTGAATGCTCGGTTTAATCTTTTGAAAAGCAGCTTGGATAAACCACTGCCACCAGCTGTTGCGTCGTATATAAAAATATCTCCTTCCGGAACGGAAATTCCTCCCATTTCTCTGCTACCTCCTCCGGTTATAGCATCAGTCGTTTCAATCAGAACATGCTCAAGGGCATGGAAGCTTCCAGCATAGTAGTCCTCGTAATCCTCGGGGTTGGGGAAAGGGGCGGAGAAGATCACACCCTTTGTCCTGAAGGTGTAGCTGACGGGCTCGTCGAGATGACGAATGCTCTTTCTTTCCTTCTCAAAGACGTTTCTCTCGATGTATCCGTGGAGGATGATTGTGATTTCAAGGGTGCAGTAGCAGGCGTTTACAGGTTCGAAAATCTCGGCTTCAACATCAACGACCCTTGGAATTGTTGTGTAGAGGGGATCAGTGATCTCGTTCCCGTCCCCGATACTAACGAGTTCTGCTCTAAGTTTTCTTAAATCAAGCTCTTGGGAGCGGTATCTCACGCCGTTGTGAATTATTATGCTGCCGGGAAAGAGTTCTTTAACGGCGATGGGCAAAGTTCTTTCTCCAATAAGCTTTCCATCGCAGTACATTTTGACCGAATCTCCTATGCCACGCATGCTGAAGCTTTTTGCAAACTCGAGTCCAAGGGCTGTTGGTAAATACATGCCGCCCCTCTTTATAACCAGCCCCCTACTTTCAAGCTCATTCAAAGTCTGGATGTATTCTTCCGCCTCATCATCCTTTAGCGGTCTCTCGATGCACATAGAAAGTATCTGGTACTTCATAATCTCCTCATTTTTCCTCTCCACATAACCACTTGCCTCATCCCTGAAATATTCTTCTGGATTGTTTTTGTAGTAGGTGCTTATCGAATCTTCTTCTCTCAAAACTATGATTCCCACACTCTCCTGTCCTTTCCTCCCCGCTCTTCCCATTCTCTGCTGCATCTGGCTGTAGGGGACAAGCTCAGAAATCACGACATCCACATCGCCGACATCAATTCCAAGCTCGAGAGTTGGAGTTGCCACAACAACATTTATCTCACCATTCCGGAATCTTTCCTCCACACCCCTCCTTACGTCCTTGGGCAGCCCGCTTTTATGTATTGCAGATTTAATGCCTGATCTCCTCAGGACAAGATTTATGGTCTCAACGCTCCTGTAACTGTTACCAAAAACAATTATTTTCCTGTTTCTCAAAGCCATCACGATGTCTCTGATTGTAGAATACATACTCGGCGTGTAGCGAGCGATGAGGTATAGCGTTGCCTTTCTGTGCTCTCCACTCACATGGATAAATTCTCGATCAAAAAGCTCCTCCGCAAACTCTTTGGCGTTTGACAGAGTTGCTGACGCACACGCAACCTGAAAATCGGCAAATCTCGAAAGTCTTTTCATGAGATAATGCATGTTGCTTCCCAGAACCCCAGTATAGGTGTGAAGTTCATCAACTGCGACAAAAACGACATCACGGCAGAAATGGCGAAAGGCTGGAGTATACCTGAGATGGTAGTCAACCATATCTGGGTTGGTTAGTATTATATCCGCTTTACCACCGAGAACAAGCTTTCTGCTTGTAGAATCCGAATCGCCATCGAATCTTACTGCCTTCAATCCAACAGATGCCGAGTATTCTTTTATTTTCAGTTCTTGATCTCTTGCAAGCGCTTTTGTGGGATAAAATATTATGCCCTTTCCTCCTCTTAACACTTTCTCGATAAGCGGAATGGCGAAGGCCTCAGTTTTACCAAAACCAGTTGGAGCCGTAATTACCACATTTTTACCTTTCATGAGAAGTTCTATGGCTTTTTTCTGAAATTCATAAAGTTTGGTTATCTCCCTACTCTTCAACACTTCTGAGAGCTTATGGGGTAGAAAATCAAGGGGTTTTGTCGGATATTCACGGAAAGGGCTGAAAATTCTGTACATTACGATTTCATCTTCGCAGTTAAAAATAGGTTCGAGCATTTTTCTGTAACCAACTTTCCGGAGCATCTCCAGATTTTTCTGCCTTATCGTTTCCTTCCTGCAGATACACCTTGTCTTGAGTCTGCCGCATTGCGAGCAGAATAACTCCTCCACCACTTATGTGATTCGACAGGAGGTAATAAATGGGTTATGCCATCAGTAGATGCTGAGAAACTCTATTCCTCTCTCGAGAAGAGCGTCAATACCCTCTCTACCCTCCATAATCCTCTTGTGGCCGGGGAGGATGTATTCCGCCTCCAGTGTTCTTATTTTTTCGAGTGACTTAGCCAAATCCTTTTTGTTGCTGCCATATATGTCGAACCTACCCGGAACTCCACCTTCAAAAATCAAATCACCGGTTATGGCGGCGGAATAATCAGGGAGGAAGAAGGTCAGACTACCGGGCGAGTGTCCGGGCGTCCTGATTACCTCTATCTCAGTGCTGCCAACAACAAAAACCTTTCCAAGCTTGATGTCTGAATTAAAGCGGAACTGGGAAACCTGGCTATCCTTTTCGTCAAATCCAAGCAAGGCACCTTTTTCAGTAAACATGACGTTACTCTCGCAATGATCCCTGTGCAAATGCGTGTTTATTACGAAATCAACTTTTTCAATCCCATCGTTCCTCATCAAACCGAGTAGGTTGGTGTAACTCTTAAAAGTGCCCGGATCAATAACAACAAACTCCTCATCGGCTATGATATAGCAGTTTGAGGAGTCATAAAATGCCTTTCCCCAAATGTAGGCGTAAACCTTGTCGAACAGCTTCATTGTTTAAGCTTAGACGGCAACATTTTTTAAATATGCTGTGCTAATTTGTCGGTCATGTTAAAAAAGGCTGCGGAAGATTTAAGTTGGTTAAAAACATCACACCACATGGAAATTTCAGAACTGGCATTTGAGTTGGGAGCGGACATTTTTGGGGTTGCAGATTTGGACGCTATCAGAGGTTACCCCGTTTACCCTGAAAACCTGCTCGAGAGTTTTGACTTTGGAATCACTGTTGGTGTGAAACTTCCAGACCCGATATTTGACTTGCTACCCGAATCAAGGCCAGTATATTCCCGCTATTATGTTGTGGCCAACGACCTTCTCGATAACATTGCCCTCAGGTTGAGCAGATACATTGAAAAAGAAGGGTATAAAGCACTTCCTATCCCGGCATCTAAGGTAATAGATGGTCTTTACTGGAGGAGCTACATCTCCCATAAGGCCATTGCGAGGGCTGCTGGTGTGGGGTGGATCGGCAGAAATCTTCTCCTCATCACCCCTGAATTCGGTCCAAGGTTAAGGCTGGCAAGCATTCTGACAGATATGCCACTCAAAGCTGGAAAACCAGCGAAAAACAGATGTGGGAAATGCAAGGAGTGCATTGATCACTGTATCACCAAGGCTTTGCATTTCTCCGAATTCGAAAATTATCCCGAAAGAGAGGAGGTCTTTGACGTTGACAAATGTGCCTCAAAGCTCAAGGAATTTGCCGCAGACCCGAACATAGGAACAATGGTCTGTGGAATTTGCATCAAAGTTTGCCCATGGGGGAAGAAAAATAAAGCCTGATTGACAATCGAACCATATGAAGGATGAAATAGCAAAGAAAGTCAGGGATTGGCTGGTTGACGAGGGGGTTTACAAGGACAAGATTGCCGACGAAAATGCCGATTACCACTTCATTGCCGAAATTCCTCCTAATTCGAGACAGTATATAGACATCGTTTTCCCCAAAAACAGGGACGACATGATTGTGATAGCGTCCGGTGTTAAGCTTAGTGATGAACATTATCGCTCCATCATGAGCCTCGGAGAAGCAAAAAGAGATGAGATTTTATGGGATATACGATTCAGGCTGCTGTTTCTTGAGACTGGTTTTCAGATTCTACCGAATGTGAAAGACCCCCAGATATTCCAGTTCACGAGGGAGGTTTACTTTGATGGTCTGAACAAGAATCTGTTCATGGATGCCTTAAAGCAGGTTCACCGCTGCAAGCTCTTCGTCATCTGGGTGATGCAGAAGACCTTTGGAGGACATTCGGAAGTTGACATGTCTATGTATCGTTAATTTTTAAATGAAAAAGTTCATAAAGTCCGAAATCTTTTTGCAGTCATGGAGTTCGGAACCGTTGCACCAACCTTCCCGCCGATTGGTGATGTTCCAAAAACTGCCAAGAGGATGGAAGAGAAGGGCTACGCTGCAATATGGGTTGCCGACCACCTGATGGGCTGGTATCCACATGATCTGTGGAAAGAGACTGTATTTGCAATGCGCTATCCATCATGCCACATGTTCTATGACGCTTTCTGCGAAATCTGCTACTCTGCACCTTTTACGGAAAGAATAAAGTTTGGAGTGAGCGTCACTGAGGTTTTCAGGAGACATCCTGCTGTTTTACTTCAGCAGGCTGTAACAGCAGATCACGCTACCAACGGAAGGTTTATTCTGGGTATCGGTGCAGGAGAGGCGGAAAACATTGTGCCCTATGGCATAGACTTTGAAAGGCCTGTAGCAAGACTTGAAGAGGCTGTTGAGATCATGAAACTGCTCCTCTCTACGGATTATGGAGAGACTGTTAACTATGAGGGTAAGTTTTACAGACTGGAGGATGCTGTATTTGACGTAAAACCTGTTGGGGAGATGCCTTTCTGGTTCGGCGCTCATGGAGACAGAATGCTAAAGCTTACGGCAAAGCATGGGGATGGATGGCTGCCTACCACTCTTCCACCCCAAGCATACGCAGAGAGAGCAGAGAAGCTGGACAAATACGCGAAGGAGTTCGGTAGAGACCCGGATGAGATAACAAAAGCCATATTCATTAGCCTGATCGTTGATGAGAAGCCAGAAGATGTGGAGAAACTTCTGCAATCTCCGATTCTGAAGGTGCACGCCCTTCTCCTTCCCTCGGAATTCTATGAAGCTCTCGGCTACAAACATCCCTTCGGGAAGTTCTATGGCCTGCTGGACTACATTCCAACAAAATATACCAAGGATCAAATCATGGAGGCAATAAAGCAAGTTCCCGATGAAATAATGAGAATCGCCTATGTGGCAGGAACGCCTGAAGAAATCGTTCAGCAGTTTGAGCAGTATGAAAAACTCGGAGTGAGCCACATCGTGATATGGAATCTGACATACTTCGGAGATGTGAGCAAGATAAAATCTTCCTATGCCCTCGTTGATGAGATCATGAGTCACTTTTAGCGGGCAAAATTTTTTTGCCCTCATGTCTTTTTTAGTATTATGACCCTAATCACTGAGGCAAAAAAGGCAGTCATTTCCGAATTTGTCAGAAAGGCGGCAGAATATGAAGGAATTGAGCCTGAAAAGTTGGTTAGGCTTATCTCTCACGGGTATGTTGTATTACCAAAAAACGTGCTTAGGGAGGAAATAAAGCCGAGAGCCATAGGTATGCTCACCTCAACAAAGGTCAACGCCAACGTCGGAACTTCAGCAGACTACATCAACGTTGAAGAGGAGGTTGAAAAGGCAGTCATTGCACAGAAGGCAGGAGCAGATGCAGTTATGGATTTATCTTCGGGAGGAGACCTCGATTCAATTAGAAAGAGGATAATGGAAGTTGTTAAAGTTCCATTTGGTACTGTGCCAATTTATCAGGCTGCAAGGGACTGCAGGATGGTTGTTGACATGGACGAGGATGACTTTTTCAGGGTTGTGGAGAGGCAGGCGAAGGATGGGGTTGACTTCATGACAATTCACTCTGGAGTTAATTGGGTGAGCGTGGAAAGGTTGAAAAGGTCAAACAGACTCCTTGGTGTGGTAAGCAGAGGAGGAGCAATTATTATCGGCTGGATGCTCCACAATGAAAGGGAAAATCCCTACTACAAGGATTTCGACTATCTTCTTGAAATTTTAAAGGAATATGACGTTACCATCAGCCTTGGTGATGCTTTCAGGCCGGGATGCATCCATGACGCTGGAGATAGGGTGAAGTACACCGAGTTTATAATGCTTGGTGAGCTTGTTGAGAAATGCAGAGAAGCTGGAGTGCAGTGCATGGTTGAAGGGCCAGGGCATGTGCCTCTCGACCAGATTGAGACATCAGTAAAGGCGATGAAGAGCGTCACCGACAATGCCCCCCTCTACCTCCTTGGTCCTCTTGTGACCGACATAGCCGCTGGATATGACCATATAGCCGCAGCTATTGGCGCAGCCATTGCGGGAATGGCCGGAGCAGATTTTATCTGCTATGTGACTCCTTCAGAACACCTTGCACTGCCGACAGTTGAGGACGTCAGAGAGGGCGTTATTGCGGCAAAGATTGCAGCTCACGCAATAGACTTGGTAAAGGACGGGCAGAGAGAGAGGGCAAGGCAGAGAGATTATGAAATGTCTCTTGCCAGAAAAAATCTCGATTGGAAGAGGCAATTTGAGCTATCCATTGATCCTGAGAAGGCGAAGGAAGTGCACGGTAGAAGAAGGTCAGAAAGCGATGCATGCAGCATGTGTGGCGATCTGTGTGCGATAAAACTTGTTAAGGAAGCCCTCGAAGAACGCCAAGTTTAAGTTTGTGGTATTTCAATCACAAAAACCGTCCCTTTTGGAACACTTTTTTCAACTTTTATACTTCCACCAAAACTCTCTACAAGCTTCCTGACGATGTAAAGTCCTAAACCGTTACCAGGACCAGTTGTAAAACCTTCTTCGAAGATTTTGTCTGTTATATGGGGAGGTATGCCAACTCCATCATCTGCAACCCTTATACAGACACCATTTTCACCCTTTTGAACTTCAATCTCGATTCTGCTTGCTTTACCGTGCTTAACAGAATTCCCTATTAGGTTTTCAAACACACTGTATATTCCATCATTCGCCATGATTTCAGCATCGCCCTTCACCTCTACCCTCACGTTGTATCCCTTAGCAACCTCTCTTACGACCTCCCCAATCCTAAAACGCTTTTTATCTTCTTCAGCAGAAGATTCAAGCTCCCCAACCTTTTTAATTATTCTCACACCACTTTCGACACTCTCTTTAATCTTCTGGATCAATCCTGCATCGTGCTTTTCCTCCAGCAATTCTGCGTAGGTATAAACTCTCGTGAAGACATTAAGAATGTCGTGCCTCAACATCTTGTTAAGGAACTTTAAGTAGTCCAGAAGACTTTCAATCTTTTTCTGTAGTCTGATTCTTTCTGAGACATCTGTAAAAACAGCCACAAAGTACCTTCTACCATCACTCTCCATCTCCTTAAATCTTACCTCAATCCATTGATAACCCCCACCTTTTTTTACCGCTCTCACAAGCAGCGGATATTCTTCCTTGTTTGTCTCACCTCTCAACGCTGCATCAATAGTTTTGATTGCTTTGTCCACATCTTCTGGATGGATGAGGCTCAGAGGATTCTTTTTCACTTGTTCGTCCTCTATACCCGTCCTGTCAGATATTCTGCCATTTACATATACAATCCTGCCCTTATCGTCGAAAATAGCAACCCCGGCTGGTAGACCATCAACAACCCTTTTCCAATCTATCACTATTTTTCCCTCTGCACGAACAGAGATATATTGCTTTCGGAAATCAGGTAAAGGTCTTGTTAATGGCTTCAGTTAGCTTGATGAGAAGTTCCACCTGTGCTTTGAAGGTCTTTGAGAGGCTTAAAGCAAGGCTATTTAGTTCGGTCTGGTTTGTAACCAGTCTCTGATAAACACCCTTCTGAATATAGGAAATTCCTGAATTTGCGTTTATGTCACCAAACACAACCGTAGCATTGCTTCCAAGATAGTTTATAGCAAGTGAGAAATTTTTCAGTGCATCAATGTTATACTTTGTAGCATTCAACGTTTCGATCAATATCTGAGAAATCCAGTAGTTTGCTACCAACGCTCCGTAAGCAACACCCCAAACGTTGGAAAAATTCAGATTTGCATTTTGAGTAGCAAGAGTATTGTTTGTAGAAGCATGAATAAGAAGGGTAGCGATATTTTCAAGTATTTGCAAAAGTAAGTCAACAGTAGCTATCAACAACTGAGCGAATTCGCTAAGTGTAACTACCATCTACTTTATGTTTAATCTTGGAAATAATAAATTTTTCGCATATTATCGTGTAATCCACAATTATGATAGTGACAAGATATGCACAACCTGAATAATTGTTAAGTAACCTGCCCGAATCTGGCCAGTGATGATGGATACAACAAAAATTACGGCCGATCTAATTAAAATAGATACACGAAACCCACCCGGCATAACAACTGAAGCCATAGAGTATCTTCAAGAGCTTTTTTCATCTTATAAAATAAAAATATATAAAAAAGAAGATGGAAAAGAGAATCTTATTGTTGTAATAAAAAAAGGAGAACCGACTTTGATGCTTACATCTCACCTCGATACAGTTCCTTCAGGGGATGAACTGCTGAATCCTGTCCTTGTTGATGGGAAACTTTATGGTAGGGGGAGCTGTGATGCCAAGGGATGCGTTGCAGCTATTTGTTCTGCAGTTCTTGGATTGAAGGATGTTGATTGTGGTTTGAAGCTGGCCTTTACATGCGATGAAGAAACTGGTGGGGTCAGCGGTCTTGGATATGTTTTTGAGAGGGAGAAAGCTGATGCCGTGTTAATTGGTGAACCGACCGGAAGTGCTGTTATCGGTGCTATACAGGCAGCAGTGCTTGCCGTTGACCTTGAGTTTATTGGAAATGCCGGACACACGGCTTCTCAAGACTCTAAGGAGGGTGCGGTTTACAAAGCCTCGAGTTATATAGTTGATAAAGTTGAGACGTTCAGAAGACTTGAGGGTGATTTTTCCCGTTATAAAGAATTCTTCACCAGACTGGGAATGGATTTCATAATCAAAAGCTGGCATGCAGTCTTCAACCCATCAATGATAAGAGGAGGGGTTAAGAGAAACGTTGTTGCTCCAAGATGCACCGTTGGGGCTGATGTCAGATTTGCACCGTGGGTGAGCATAGATGATGTTAGAAAAGAGCTTTATGAAGAGGATGTCGAGTTCAAGGTTGAGGGCTTTCTTCAGCCGTATGGTGTGCTGTGCGACAGGGTAAAGGTTGAAGATGACGTGGCTTTTCTTAAAATAATCTCAGAAGCGATAAAGTCTCAGGGATTGAGTCCAAAGGCTGTCTTCTCTCTTGGTGTCGGTGATACGAGGCATGTTAGAAAATATGGAATTCCAGCGTTCTACCTCGGACCGGGAGGTGGAAACATGCACGGTGATGACGAATTCGTCTACATTGACGAGCTTGAAAGGGTTCGAAAAATCTACAGAAGAGTGGTTGAGCTCTTTTCAAACTTTAAAAGGTCCTAACCCTGCCTTCAATTACCATATCTGTAATCTCTCCTACCCTCCCAAGCATATCTTCGGCGATATCCCTTGCAGGTCTCTCTATCTTCTGAATATCGTAACCTCTCTTGGGGATGACTTGAATGCTCAGAGCTCTCGGCTCATCAATCGGTTTCCCTATCTGGCTCAGTATTCTGACATAAACTTCCTGTATGCCCTCAACATTCTCTGAAATTTTCCTTGCAATTAGATTTGCGAGAAGGTTGTAAATCTTTCCAACATGGTTTATCGGGTTTTTTCCACTACTTGCCTCCATGCTCATGGGTCTTCCGGGAGTTATGAGCCCGTTACACCTGTTTCCTCTACCCACACTTCCATCATCGCCGTTTTCGGCAGATGTGCCCGTGACGGTCAGATATATGCAGCCTGCCTCATAGTCATCCGCGGTGTTAACGAAGACCTCCACTTCCCTCTCTGTATATTCTGAAGAGATATCCCTGACAAACCTCTCAAGCTCTTCCTTGATCGCATCGTAGTCCTTTATACTTTCAACATATCTGTCAACAAAGGCAGCGGCAATCGTAAGGGTTATTTTGTTCTTCTCTCTCAGACCCATTACCTTCACGTCCTCTCCAATAGCCGGATTAATTTTTCTGAATTCCTCATAAATTCTCCTTTCGACATTGTAGACCAGATTTTCAGTATCAGATAGTGGGGCAAAACCTATGCCGAACGAAGTATCGTTTGCAAGAGCAACCTGACCTTTCCTTCTCCTGAACACATCTTGCAGATCAGTGCTGCCCTCTCCAAGCCTTACGTTAAAAACAACGTCTAAATCAGCATCGAGGTTCTGCATGTGCTGCTTTATGTAGTCCTTTGCCGCCTTGAGTGCTATCTTGTCGGTAGGGATGTATTCGCCATTGAAGTACTTCGTCGCTCTGCCAACGAGGAGGACATAAATCGGCTCTATCACCTCTCCCCCTCCGAACTGGGGGTTAGAGCGGCCAGCAACGATCTGCGTCTCGTCTGTGTTGTGATGTAAAATAGCGCCAAAACGTCGGATGTATTCTTTACTCAGTTCCCTACTCATAGCTTCAGCCATTCCGTCAGCCAAGCTATCGGGATGACCGATGCCCTTTCTCTCGACTATCTCGATTATCTGCTCTTCAATAGGGGTGTGAACCAGTTCTTCCACGTAAATGTTCGGCATAGACTCACCTGACTTGAGCTTATGATAGGAAATATAAAAGTTGCAGTTGGGAATTTAAACTACCCTTCGTCTTGCCTTCGATCCCTTCTCGTTATAAATCCAAAATTTAAGGAAAAATCTAAAATATTGTTTACAATTTCAATTGATGATTGAGCTTCCAAGTAATGTCTGGTATGAAGATGAGCCTTTGCGCTTTGAACCACCAGAGAACTGGGATGTTACCGTTTTCAGGATGTCAGGTGATTCGGCTGCTTCAATCAGCAGGGAAGAAATAATTCAAAGCCTGAGAGAACCTGTAGCATCGAAACCGCTATCTAAGCTCGCCGAAGAGAAGAGGGAGGCAGTGATAGTGTTTGATGACATGACGAGACCAACAAAGCTTGACGAAATAGCAAGGACTGTTATTGAGGAGATTAAGAAGGGTGGTGTCTCGGATGAGAATATTGTCTTCGTCTGTGCAAACGGTGCTCACGGAACTTATGACAGAGAAGATTTCGCAAAGAAGCTCGGGGAAGATATTGTGGAAAGTTACCCCACTTTCAACCACAACTGCCTCACAAACCTCGAATATCTTGGAGACACAACAGCAGGAACTCCGGTTGATATAAATGCTGAGGTGATGAGCTACCGTCTAAAAATCGGACTGGGATGCATAGTTCCTCACCCACAGTTTGGTTACGGCGGTGGAGCGAAGTTGGTTTTACCGGGTGTAGCTGGCATAAGGAGTATAACCTATAACCACGGGGTGATAGGGGGTTGGAGTGCGGCGATGAGCGTGAGAGAACTACACCCTACTTGCCAAATGGCTTACGGAAGGGTAAATGAAGAGAATATTCTGAGAAAAGATGCAGAAGAGGCAGCAAGGATGGCAGAGTTCGATTTCATTGTCAACACTCTTGTGAATACAAAAAGGGAGAACACGCATGTATTTGCAGGAGACATAATCGAGGCACAGAGAAAAGGGGTTGAGGTGGCGAAAAGTCACTATTCCACACAGATTTCAATGGATTTTGATGTAGTTATATCAAACGCATATTCGAAGGCAAGCGAATCTGCTATTGCCACGTGGACATCCATATGTCTGAAACAAGGAGGAACCCTTGTCATTGTCTGCAACTCGAAAACTGGTCAGATCAGCCATTATGTTCACGGAAGGTGGGGAATGAGGAAAAAAGGTGGACTTTTGTACCTTCCCCCTCCAGATACACTGAAGAAGGTAGGAAAAGTCTTATTTGTGTCTGAATATCAGGAAAAACAGCCCTGGCTTGAGGTATATGACGATAGAGTAATCAAAGTTAAATCAATGGAAGATGTAGTCGAAGAAATTGGGAGGGAAAAGCAGAGGGTTGCTGTGTTTCCTGATGCCACTATACAAAAGCCATTTTAAAATTTTTGAATATTTTTTCAAATCAGAGTAAGATATTAATACCAATAGCTCTTAATTTTAAAAAATTTAGTTGAGGTGAAGAAAGTGAATGGTAAAATAAAACTACTGTTTCTTTCGCTCGTATTAGCGAGCGTTTTGCTTGCAGGCTGTAGTGGTGGCCAGCCAGAGTCAGGAGCTGGGACAGCAGAAACAACTCCTACACCTACAGAGGCAGGGGGACAGGAGGGAAGTGGCAATCCCTATGATACAGCAAATGAGATATCTCCCCCACCAGAAGCAGCTGACGTGCACGAAACTATAAAGCCCATTCTCGATTCAGTTTTCGGAGGTGCTAAGCTTACCGATTACCTATCAAGTCAGGGACCGGGAGGTAAGGGTGTTTCGCTCGTATATGTTGTCAAAAATACTATAGATTCAGGAAAAGCTCAGGAACTCAGGGACAGAATTGCATCTGCGGGATATACTTCGATTTATGGTGGGATGGAGAGTGACAGTTTTGGTTTCCAGTTTGTCAAAGACAACAAAATCCTGATAGTTGGTGGGGATATCGGTGGAAATTATATCACTGTAGTATGGGGAGAGGGTAGCTAAAATGGCGACATCTGTAGGGCTAAATGAGAATGTAGAGGGTGCACTTGCGTATCTGCTCGGCTTCATAACGGGTATAGTGTTTCTAATTGTTGAGAAGGAAAGCAAGTTTGTCAGATTTCATGCGATGCAATCCGCGATTACGTTCGCTGGATTCTGGATCGTCGGTATGATTTTGTCATATGCCCTGATCCCGGTGATGGGATTTGGATTCTTGTTCTTTGGCGGACTGCTGGTGATGCTAATCAACATAGTTGCCTTTGTCACTTGGATAGTCTGCATGTACAAGGCATACAAGGGTGAGTGGTTCAAACTTCCAGTTGTTGGAGACATAGCCGAGCAACAGGTCGGAAGCTTTGAAACCTAACCTTTTTATTTTAATCTTTTTTATCAGGAATTATGAAACAATTCGAATTTCAGATTGAAAAATGCCATCTATTAAGGCTGGATTATGGAAAGAATCTGGTTGATCAGCTTTCCAGCTTTCTGGAGAAAGAAGGGATAGAGGCTGCTTACGTAAGCGGAATTGGAGCTGTTAAAAATGCTGAAATTGGATATTATGACCAAGAAAAGAAAGAGTACGTGAAAAGGAGGATTGAGGAAGAACTTGAGATACTGAGTCTTTCTGGCAACGTATCGTTAAAGGATGGTAGACCATATCCCCACATCCACGTAGTTCTTGGCAAGGATGGTAATGTTTATGCGGGACATCTCTTTTCTGCCGAAGTCTTTGCGTGTGAAATTTTCCTTTTGGTTTTGGACGGTGAAGCACCAGTAAGGGAATTTGACAGGCAGACGGGACTGTTTCTCTGGTCTTAGGATCGCTTAAACCTTGGAATGCAGATTATCTCTCTAATTTCCATATCGAAAAAGTTGTTCATGTGAGCAGGCCTTATCACAACTGCCGTGTCAGCACCTCTGCTTTTCCCACCAATTGCAACAACCTCTTCAATCGGTATCGCTCCGCTGTCTGCTGCCATAATCGCTATCTCAACGCAAACTTTAAGTCCGTGCCCAAATAGAGAGCGAAGAGCTTCGGCAATTGCCTCGGTTCTGCTTGCGCCACCAAGTTTCCTGCTAATACTCCTCTCAAGCCCTGAGAGTATGTGGGACTGTCTGACAATCTTTACACCTCTTCTCCTTAATTCTTCCTCAACCTCAGGAGGCATCGTGTTCTCTCCCTCTTTCAAAAAACCCGTGTGGTATGTCACGATAACCAGCTGCATACTCTCGTCTATTATCTCCGCTGCTTTCAGAGCAGTATCGCCATAGGAGGATGCAACAACAATGTGCTTTATTCCAAGCTCCCTTGCCCTGTCAACCGCAAGCTTGAGAGTTGCGTCCGTATTTTTCCTACCCGGCTTATCGAAATAGACTATTCTTTTCTCCTGCATGGCTTGTTGAGAATTTCAGGAAATAAAAAAGCTAAGGTAAGAGGCTTATCATGAACTCCGCAATGTCCTCAATATCATCTCTCCTGAACCACCTGTACCCATTAACTCTCTCGTCGCAGATAACAGCCAAAATTCTGCCCTGTCTGAAGTGTTCAACCTCATCCGGCGTTTTAACAACAACTATCCTATCCTTTCCAGCCTTGCTGAACCCTTCGGTCAACACAATATCGTATTCACTAAGATAGCGTTCACAAATCCAGTCGAGATCACTTCCCTCTTCCTCATTAACCCTTCTGATGAGTGCGAGCTTCACGGGTGAGGCGATAACGACATCAGCACCACTCTGGTATATCTTCCAGGAGTCCTTTCCCTCTTTATCTATCTCAAAATCCCCATGAGCGTGTCTTTTTACAACAACAACCCTCAACCCTTTCTCCCTCAAAATGGGAACAATTCTGGTTATGAGAGTTGTTTTGCCGCTGTCAGAAGTGCCCACTATGCTCAGGATCATGGGGAAATATGGGGGTGAGGGGTTCATAATTCTACCGATTCAGAACCCCAGCACGTCGGCCATCGAGTAAAGGCCAGGTTTATCAACCTCAGCCAGCCACAATGCAGCCTTGACAGCACCTGATGCGAAACACTCTCTATTCGTCGCTCTGTGTGTGATCTCTATCCTCTCTCCATTGCCAAAGAAGAAAACCATGTGCTCTCCAACAACATCTCCTCCTCTCACGCCAAATACTCCTATTTCATCCCCTCTCGGCGATAGGCCTTCCCTACAGGTTTTAATGTCTAAGCTTTTCCCCTTTTCAGCCATCACACTTCTTAATATCTCTGCAGCTCTCAATGCCGTCCCACTCGGCGAATCTCGTTTGTGTTTGTGGTGTATCTCGACAATTTCAACATCAAAGTCACTCAGAAAGCTCGCAGCATATTCAACAACCTTAAAGAAAACGTTGACGCCAAGGCTGAAGTTCGGTGAGAGAATAAAGGGAACTTTTCTCGAAAGTTCCTCAAGCTCTTTTCTCTGTTCTTCAGTAAAACCTGTTGTGCCCATTACGATCTTAACACCTTTTTCAGCTGCAATCCTTGCGTTCTGAACTGCAGCATCGGCAACGGTGAAGTCAATCATAACATCCGCATCGAGTTTTGAAACATCATCCTGTATCGGCACACCAATTTTACCGATTCCTGCAAGCTCACCCGCATCTTTCCCAACTTCTACAACGTCAAAAGCCTGAACGATGTTCAAACCACTCTCGACAGCCTTTTTTACAACAAGTCTCCCCATTCTCCCTGCTGCTCCGCAAACAGCAACTCTCATGAAAGAAATAGACGCGAGATTTTAAAAATTTTAGATAAGCTCAAGCTCTTTTAGGACAGCCCTAACCTTATCAGTCTTTTCTTCCGAAAGCTCGACAAGTGGCAATCTTGGCCTCCCCGCTGCAAGACCCATCAGGTTCATGGCCTTCTTAACAGGAATCGGGTTTGTGTCAATGAAGAGCACGTCAAAGAGGGGTGAAAGTTTGTGATGAATCTCGGCGGCTTTTTTCAGGTTACCCGCAGCAAGAGCGTTGTACATTTCCTTCATCAGATGTGGGGCAACATTCGCTGCAACGCTTATAACACCTTTCCCGCCAAGACAAAGTATTGGCAAAGTCAGAAAGTCATCTCCTGAGAGAAGGACGAAATCATCGGGTGTTGTTCTGATTATCTCGGAAATCTGCTTCAGGTTCCCGCTTGCCTCCTTAATTCCAACGATGTTGTCTATCTCTGCCAGCCTTCTAATAAGCTCAGGTGTTGTGTTGATCCCCGTCCTGCTCGGTACATTGTAAATTATCACCGGTATTGAAACTTCAGAAGCCACGGTCTTATAGTGCTGATACAACCCCTCCTGATTTGGTTTGTTGTAATAGGGTGTAACAAGCATCGCAGCTTCAGCTCCAGACTTTTCCACTTCTTTAGCAAGCCATATAGCCTCTCTCGTGGAATTTGACCCTGCCCCCCCTATCACGGGAAGCTTTGACGTCTCAGCTACGTATCTCACAACATCAACATGCTCTTCGTAACTTAGTGTTGCAGCTTCACCAGTTGTTCCAGCAGGAACCAGAGCATCTACGTGTTTTTCCAGATAATCTAGATTTTTAGCTATCCCCTCAAAGTCAACACTGAAATCTTCCCTGAATGGCGTCACCATTGCAGGTATAACGCCCTCAAACATTGACCAACCCCCTGTTCACCTTCCTTGTGATATACCCTGCAACCCTGTTGCGAACTTTCTTGCTTTGAATATTGGTTAATTCGGCAACAAGTCTCTTGTTCTCATCAAAATCTCCAGTAAACACTTCTGGATACTTCTTTAGCAACTCTCTCGCAATAACCTTGATATATGCAGGTTTTACCGTCCCCATGATTTGACTGCTTAAGCAAGATTATTTAACGTTTGCCACTCTATTATCATAACCCGAAATCCATGCGTCAGTTTCGCATTTTTGTTCTTAAGCCCCTCAACCTTTTGCCGTAATCTGCAACTCAGAGTGGAACTTCTTAACGTATTTTGCTGTCTCACACTGTATGCTTATTGCTGTTTGACCATCTGATGTGGATTTTTGGCATTTTTTGAGTTTGCTTCTATGGAATATCCAGAGACATTAAAAATTTGTATGTATGAGTATAGCCCTCCAAAAAGGCTACATCCACCTGCAAATCCTCCTCTCTGCAATTTCGAGTATGATGTAAAGGGAGAAGCCGAGCAAGGCCATTGCAGCTATAGCTGCATACATTATTTCGTAATCAGCCCTGCTCCAAGAGTCCAGAATTACGTATCCAAGACCGGTGTTTGTGGCGAAGCTTTCTGCAAAGAAAAGAACAGCTACTGCTGTGCCGACACTTATTCTCAGGGCAGTTATTATCTTCGGCATCGCTGCCGGAATTATGACATATCTGTAAACATCCAGTTTTGAAGCTCCAAGCGATTTAATCGAATAGATGTAATACTCGCTTACCTGCCTCGCCGCATCTCTCGTTGTTACTGCAATCTGAAAGAAGAGAATTGTGGCAATCAGTGCAACCCTTGAAAAGTCACCAATGCCAAATAAAAGTATGTAGAGGGGGAGGAGAACGATATGTGGAATCGGGTAGAGGAGGTAAATGAGAGGGGAGATAAGCCTGTCAACAGTGTCCTCTCTGCTCAGAATGCCAGCAGGAAAGGCAAGGCTGAAAGCCAGAAGGAGAGCATAAACGACTCTAAGCAGGCTAACAGCAGCATGCCTCGACAGCTCGTGTGCAGAGTTGATTAGGGAAGCTAAGACAACCTCAGGAGATGGGAGTGCGGGATGGGCTATCAGGACTGACAGACCCTTCCAGAGTATTAGAAGAATGATGAGAGTTCCTAAGTAGCTCCAACCTCTATTATCTCTCTTATCTCCCTGCATTTCTCGAAATACACCTCTTCTTGCCTGTAGTCCTCTTTTCCCACCTTCGGGTTATTCACAATGGCCTTAACTCTTCCCGGTCTTGGTGTTAGCACGACAATTTTCTTTCCCAGAAATACAGCCTCCTCTATGCTGTGAGTAACGAGAATCATTGTCGTCTTGGTCTCCTTCCAAAGATTCAACAGGAAATTCTGCATTTTCTCTCTTGATAATGCATCGAGAGAAGAGAGCGGTTCATCCATCAACAGTATCTCTGGTTCCACAGCCAAAGCTCTCGCGATTGCAACTCTCTGTCTCATCCCACCACTCAAGTGCTTTGGATAATACCTATCAAACCTCTTAAGCCCAAATTTCTCCAGAAGCCCCTCTACTTTCTCCCTTTCCACATCTCTTTCTACCCCTCTGATCCTCAGACCTAAAGCCACGTTATCGTAAACGGTTTTCCAGGGGAACAGACCGTAATCCTGCAGAATTAAGGCCGCATTCTTCACAGGACCACCCACAATTTTGTTTTCAATATAAACCTCTCCACTGGATGGCTGTAACAGTCCGGAAATGATTAAAAGAAGGGTTGACTTCCCACAGCCAGAAGGTCCGATGATTGCACAGCTCTCACCTCTCTCAACTTCAAGACTTACGTCCTCTAAGGCTCTCACATCGCCGTAGGATTTTGATACGTTCCTAACTGAAATCATATATCTGCCACAGCTTCCTCATAGGCCACTTCCTTACTTATCAGGCTCTTCTTCGTTGCCCAGTCGAGGTATCTCTGATAGAAATTTATAGGGAACTTTTCAGGCTCAGGATACTCCGGCATGGGATAGCTGTTTGCTATGTTCTCGGGAACTCTTGCAACTTCAATGAATTTCTCTCTGTATCTGTCTTTTTCCGAATTAATTTTTTTCACTGCTTCTCTATATGATTCGAGGAATTTCTTGACTTCATCCTTATGATCGTCAACGAAATCTCCTCTGAAGACAATTACAGTCTGAGTTAGGCTCTCATTCATCATTGCATCACTGAGAATCAGCTTTGCACCCTGACTCATGGCATAACTCGCAAGAGGTTCTGGCAGCGTAGCGGCATCAACCTTCCCGTCAAGCAACGTCCTAAGTCTTACGGGTATCTGTTTTATTTCGACCTTCTTATAACTTATGTTGTATTTAGACAGCATAACGTCTGTTATATACTCTATAATTGTATTGCTTGAAATTGCAATCTCCTTTCCGTTTAAATCCTTTACTGTGCTTATAGTTGAGTTGGGTGCAGCCAGAATTGCAAAAACACCTTCATCCGGTTTCTTGCCGAGACAAATCGAGACTATTCTAACATCATACTCCTTATCTCTCAGAAGAATTACAGCAAGCGGGTCGGTTATAACAGCATCAACATCTCCAGCCATGAGGGCAGCATCCCTCTCAAGAGCGCTGTTGAAGGAGATAATCTCCACCTCAAGACCATGCTTTGAGAAAATCCCTTCGTCACCTGCAACAACAATCGGTAAGGAATCTTCAATAGGGAGGATTCCGATTCTGATCTTTGTCTCTGCTGGTTTCTCTGCAGAGCATCCCATCACGAGAAGGGCAACTGTCAGTAGAGCACAGAGCAGCAGCGACCTCATGCCGGGACAAAGACATAAAGTTATAAAATTTTAGCGTAACTGAGATGGGAGTGGCGGTGGTAAGCCCCCTTCTGTTCCGGCGGCATTAGTCTGAGCGGCTCAAGGCCTTGCACCCGGCGGGGAGGAGCTCGTTTCATCCGGAAATGGGTGACCTCATCCTCTCGGATTCATCGCATTTCCCCATTCCGGTATCGTTTCTGTGCCTCCTCCACCCCCTCTCGGGGACTTTCCGCCATTACGGGTGGGGGGACTTTCCTCCTTTCGGTCAGCCGCCCACCGCCGCTCCCGATATTAAATAATATCAACGCTTATTAAAGCCTTATCCAAGCTTTAGCTAAAAACTTGAAAATGTTTAAATATGGGAAGTTCATAATGAGTATTAGGAGATAAGCTGGAGGAGATACGATGGTTAGAACAATTACAGTAGCATCTGGAAAAGGAGGAACGGGAAAAACTACAATATCTGCAAATCTGGGTGTTGCTCTCTCTCAACTTGGGTATGATGTCACTATTGTTGATGCGGACATTGCGATGGCAAATCTTGAACTCATCATGGGTATGGAGGGTCTGCCGATAACGCTGCAAAATGTTCTGGCTGGGGAGGCAAGGATTGATGAGGCTATTTATGTTGGGCCAGGTGGGGTTAAGGTTGTTCCCGCTGGTGTCAGTCTTGAAGGTTTGAGAAAGGCTAACCCTGAAAAGCTTGAAGATGTTTTAACTCAGATCATGGAAAGTACCGATATTCTTATCCTTGATGCTCCAGCTGGACTTGAAAGAAGCGCCGTTATAGCAATTGCAGCAGCTCAGGAGCTAATTCTGGTTGTCAATCCTGAAATTGCCTCAATTACTGATGGTCTTAAAACCAAGATAGTTGCAGAGAGGCTTGGAACGAAGATACTTGGTGTGGTTGTCAACAGAATTACGACTTTGGGTATTGAAATGGCTAAAAACGAGATTGAGGCAATTCTCGAAGCGAAAGTTATTGCAATGATTCCCGACGATCCAGAGGTTAGAAAGGCTGCAGCATTTGGAAAACCAGTTGTTTTGAGATCACCCAATTCTCCAGCTGCAAAAGCAATTATGGAACTTGCTGAACGCATTGTAGGGGGTAAAAAGAAAGAGGTTGCTATCGAGGCAAGAGAAAAGAAAAAAGAGGGTGCATTAGCGAAGATGTTAAAAATCTTCAGGAGACGAAGGTGATCTGATGGAGAGCGTAGTTGAATACCTTCTGATAGTACTTCTTTTGATAAGCATAGTTTTGAATTTAGTGCTGCTAAAAAAAGTGAGAGCACTAAACAGAGAATTGAGAGAAGTAGGTGCAAGAGTAAGCGTGACAAAGGACGAACTGTCACAGATAAGGGCGAGACTGGAGAGGATGAAGGGTGAAATTTAAAGAGCTTCCAGTATTTTTTCACACATCTTTATGTTCATGAGATAGTCATCAAGTGCTGAAAGAAGGGTTCCGAGCTTTTTTACTTCAACAACTATGATTATTTTTTCGTTTTCAGCGTAACATCTGCACCACTCAGGATCATCGGGCTTCAGCGCTTCTACAATTCTTTCTGCACAATCTATTTCGATTTCTAAGCGAGCATGGCACAGCAAAGTCTATCTACCTCCTTTAGAAACTCATCAACTTTCTCTGCAGATATGTTGGCGCCTGCAGCAACTCTGTGCCCTCCTCCCCTTCCCCCGACCTTCTCTGCTGCAACTTTCATGACCTCAGCAAGATCAACCCTCTTTGCTAAATTCTCATTTGTTCTCGCCGAAACTTTGGCGTGCTCATTTTTAATGTTAATCACTACAAGCGGTTTATCGGCCATAAGGTAGCGGGAGAAGGTTGTTGCTATGGGACTGGCCGAAAGACCGTTCTCCATGACAAGGTATCGGATGCAGAACCCCTCTCTGATTTCGTTCCTTCTCTTTTTGAGTTCCTCAAGAAGCTGGATGACATAATCTTCGTTAATTTTCAAGGCCCTGTTTAGCGAGTCAACGTCTCCGAGTAGCAGTGACAGAGCCAAACTCATCACTCCAGCCCTTCCGCATGAATTGACAATGTCTGTTAACATTACCGAGTTCTTTACAAGTATATTTTTCAAAATAAACTGTTTGCCGATAATATGTTCAAAGACGCCAGTGTATGCTTTCATTTGAAGTAGCCTCAAAACAACTGCATCCGAGAGCCTTCTAACCTCGTCATCACTTAAATCGTCAACATCTTTGTCTCCATCGAGCTTGGCTTTTCTAAGGAATTCCTCAAGTTCTTCCTTTTTACCATAAAAATCAAGGTAGGGTTCAAGACTTTTAAGTAAAGAATCCCTGAGCTTACCCGAATGCAGCGCTATCCCCTTCCTCTCCGCAATTACTCCAGCCTCAATCCCCTCCTTGATGATCTCTGCATTGCCGCCAACTATTTTCTGCTTGTCACCGAGCATGCCGACAACAGCCATCGAAGCCAAATCCCTGTTTCTGCCAAGTTCGGTTGCAAACAGATAGGACACACCACTTGCTGAAAGTTCGTAAGTTCCATCCATACCCACAAGATGAGGATTGACATGAGCAAGATTTCTCTTGGGATTAATTTCCCCGCTTGGAGTGTGGTGGTCGAGAATTACAAGGTCGGTGTCAACTTCAGACATTAGGTCAGCATAACCACTCCCCATATCGGCAAAAAGCAGTAAATCGCCTTTTTCGTAATCAAAACTTTCATTCAAACCTTTTAAAAAAGAAATCTGGAAATTCTTTCCTGCCCTGAGAAGCGCTTTGGCGATAATCGCTCCTGCGGATATTCCATCTGCATCGTGATGAGTGTATACTCTGATGAAATCGTGCCTTTCAACAAGATCGGCTGCTTTTCTCGCCCTTTCTCTGAGCAGACTAATCCCCGAGTTTGAACTCATCGTGAACAACTCTCACAGCACTTACTCCATCCTTGTTATCCACAACAAATGAAACGTTAAATTCAGAACAACTCTGGCTTATCATTATAACATTTATCTTGTTTCTTCCAAGTGCAGAGAATATCTTGCCCGCAACACCGGGTGTCCCAGCCATGCCTGATCCAACAGCGCTTATCACTGCTATATCTAATAACTTGTCAACCTTTATATTCCCATTCTCAAGTTTCTTTAGAGTTTTGTATGCCTTGTCAAGGTCTCTACTGTCAACTACAATGGATAGATTTAGTTCCGAAGAACTCTGAGCGACCATGATTACATTTACTTTCTCGTCGGCAAGCCTTCTGAAAACCTCAGACATTATCTCTGCAAAATCAAATCCTGCTCCGCTCACGTTTACGATGCCTGCATTGGTTATCAGGCTAAGTGCCTTTACTATGTCTGTTGTTTCTTCAGTTCTGCTTCCGATCACGGTGCCAGGTGAGTCGGGATTAAATGTGTTCTTGATTCTAACCGGTATATTTTTTCTCATTACTGGCTCTAAAGCTCTCGGATGCAGGATTTTAGCTCCGAAATGCGAAAGCTCCATCGCCTCCTGGTATGATATCTCAGGAATAACTTTGGCGTTGGGAACATACTTGGGATCGCAGGTCATAATCCCATCAACTTCCTTCCAAAGCCAGACTTCATCTGCATCTAATGCCGCAGCTAAAATCGTTGCTGTGAAATCACTCCCCCCTCTTCCAAGTGTCGTTATGTTTCCGTCATCAGTTGCTCCAATGAATCCTGTGACAACGGGAACTGTCTTTTTTATGGTTAACAGAGGTTCGAGCCTACTCTTTATCGTATTGTAAACACCCGGAATTGGCTTTGCTCTTCCATAGTTCTTGTCTGTCAGAATGCCCGCATCACCGCCTGTTAAAGCGACAGAATCAACACCGATTGAAAGAAGTGTGGCTGAGAATATCGGAGCCAGCAATCTCTCTCCGAAAGAAACTATGTAATCTTCGCTCCTCCTTGTAAGCTCTCCAAGATAGCTTATTCCAAGCAAAACCTTTTCAAGCTCGTCCAGAAGACGTTCAGTGGCTGAAATGACTTTTGCTTTAACCTCTTCATTTCTCACTGCGTATTCGATTGCTTCGTAATGCTTTTTCATCATCTCAGCGATGAACATCTTTATGTATCCTGCTGATGGCTCTGAACAGCACTTGTTTGCAGCCTTTATGAGCGAATCAGTAACACCAGACATCGCTGATACCACTACAACAATCTCGTTACCTTCTGAGAACTTTTTAACAAGATTAGCGCAATGAAGTATGTTCTTACCGTCCTTTACGCTGACTCCTCCAAATTTCATTACGATTCTCATCTTTCTGCCTGATTTTGGCAGGAAATATAAACCTTGCTGAGCTTATTTGTGACTCCAGAATTTGGTGAAGACTTTCCTACATTTCTCGTAATCAAGCTTGTTCACAAACCTCACGAGTTTCTGCTCGTGGATGAAGTGGGGAAAATCACCCTCAAAATCAGGCGTCATCTCCTTTTTTTCAAGGAGAGTTACAAAAACGAGATTTCTCGCTGCAAGTAAATTGAAGTCGCATTCCTCACCATTTATAAAGGCCTGTGTAAGTATATTACCCGGACTTTCAAGATATTTTGCTCCAATCTTCTCTGCTATCATCTCCGGAATATTCACAACTTCAGCGTCGAGAAATTCAGCGAGCTTCCTGTGCATTAATCCAGCCTCAATAACCTGATTATCTGCTGGTTCGATTGCATCAGCCCTCATTCTGTCTCTCATTATAAACCTCTCCGCGTCAGCCTGTGCAAACCTTATAACCTTCTCAACAACCTCGTCAAAGTCGGATTTTAGAAAGGACTCAGTATAATCAATGTAAGCCATGTTGACTTTCCTTTCCATCTCTCTAACTCGCTCATCCCCAGAATTGAAAGTTCTGAGCTTCTCTACCTCTTCGAGATAAGGTTCAACCTGTAAAATCTCTTTGCCTTTCAAATTCCTCAGCATCTCCACGAGCTTTTTTGTGTAAATTGGGAATGGAGTGTCCAGCCTTCTCACATATTCCTCTATCTCCAGTTTCCCCTCAATAACATCGTGGAACAAATCATTTTTTGGCTCCTCCAGTATGATTATGCTGGCCTTTTCGAACTCTTTTTTAATAAAAGAAAGGTTCTCAACTCTGTGAGAGGTTAAGACCACCTTCATGAGAGGTCTTCAGCAACTATTTCCGCGATCTTCTTTCCACTCATGAGCATACCGCCGAATATCGGCCCCATCCTGGGTAGGTTGTGGACTGCAGCTACTGCCATACCAGCAGCATAAAGACCCTTCACAACTTTGCCCGTCTTTTCCACTATCTCCTTCTCTGCAACCTCAGAATATGCTGATCTCTCTCCAACAACCGGGATATCAAGAGGTATCTTCCTCGCAGCTACAGATATCACCTCTGCATCGTGCCCGGTGGCATCAACAACCGCTCCACTTCTTAAGAAGATGGGGTCAACATGCAAGCCGGAAATTTCAACGGCGCTCCACTGAATGCAAACACCTTTTACAGCAAGCGGATTCTCCCTGAAAATCACGTCCTCAACCGACACACCGTGGATGATTTTCGCCCCGCTGTCTATGGCTTTGGCAGCAAGCTTGGCCATCATTTCGGCTGCATCAATAACAAGAAGATTTCTGCGGACTTTATATTTTATATCGAAGTCATCGAGAACTTCTTTTGCCTCTTCTTCAGCTACAATCTTGTGAAAGAGCATACCTCCTCCACCTATACCGCCACCAAAGCTCAGTCTTCTTTCGAGGACGAGTGTTTTGAACCCCTTCTCTGCTATGTATTTTGCAGCAGTTAATCCTGAGGGACCAGCTCCAACAACTATTACGTCGGATTCAGCAAGTTCGACCCACTCTTCAGATGCACTCTCAATTATCGCCCGTGTAATTTCAGCCTCCATGCTGGCTTTAATGCAACGTTGTTTAATAATTTTCGCCGGCAAATCCTAAATTTTATATCCTGTAAAATAAACTTGTTGTATGGAAAGGGTTGAAGTGGATGTAGATGCTGTCAAGCTGTCTTTTCTTAAAGGAAAGGATGTGGATATTGTCTATATCCATGGTTCGGGTTGTGACGCAACTTTGTGGGAGAGTCAGCTTTCAGACATAGGCGGATACGCTGTGGATATGCCAAATCATGGGGAGAGTTGCAAGGCTGAGATAAGGGATATTGATGACTACGCATATTTCGTTGCAAAGGCCATAAAGAAAATACTGGGTGAAGCTATTGTTGTTGGACACAGCCTTGGAGGGGCGGTAGCCCAAAAGGTGTATTTGAACCATCCTAAGGTCGTAAAAGGTCTGATTTTGGTTGGAACAGGTGTCAGACTTAGAGTTCTGCCACAAATTCTCGAAGGATTGAAGGAGAAACCTGAAGAAACCGCAAAGATGACATCGAGATACGCTTTTTCAGATGAAAAGCTTGCAGATGAGTTTTCAAAGCTGTTTGCGGAGAGAGCTACCATTCTTCTGAAAGACCTGTCTCTCTGCAACAGGTTTGACCTTCTGGAGAAATACAGAGGTGGAGAAATTAAGATTGACGTTCCCACGCTGATAATTGTTGGGGAGAAGGATATGCTGACACCAGTAAAATACTCGGAATTTTTAAAGCAACATATACCGAATTCCGAGATGGTGGTTATACCAGAAGCCGGGCACATGGTAATGCTCGAAAAACCTGAAGAGTTTAACAGGGCAGTTAAGGAGTTTTTAAAGAAATTTTAACCTTTCACAATCTCCAGAATTTCTTTGAAGGCTGGATGTTCAGCGCTCTCCGTGATTTCGTAGATTATGCTCTCTGACGTTGTGAGCCTTATTCCTTCACTCTGCATCCTCATAATAGCAATGTCTTTGTCATAGCTCCTCCTCGATCCTATGCAATCTGCTGCAACATAAACCTCATATCCTGCCTTTTTCAGCTCAATTGCTGTCTGAAGAACGCATATATGTGCCTCTATTCCAGCAAGAATTACCCTGTCCGTGTTGAGACCTTCCAGCCTCCCTCTAAATTCCCTGTTTTTGAAGCAGCTAAAGGTCGTTTTCTCGATTGCTTTGCTCTCTACTACATCTGCCACGACATCAACAGTTTTTCCGAGTTTTATCTGCTCTGTAACCAGAACGGGGATTTTTAGCACCTTCAAAGCTTTTATTAGCTTAACTACACTTTTCAGGATGTCATCAATTCCTTCGATGTGCGGAGCGAGTTTTTCTTGGAAGTCTACAACCACCAGAGCCATACCTTTATAATTCCACAGCCTCTTTATTAGCTTATGGATTGGTTTGTTGAGTATTACAATGGATGCGGATTGACCATTAAAGTCCGCAGGAAGATTTACGAGGTAAGTGGGGTTCAGAAAATTGAGATTTATGAAACTGAGTCCTTCGGAAAGATGCTTGTAATAGATGGTAAGATTCAGCTTACCGAGTTTGATGAAGCAATTTATCATGAAATGCTCGTTCACGTTCCCATGCTTTCCCATACTCACCCGAAAAAGGTGGCGATAATTGGAGGGGGAGATGGTGGAGCTTTGAGGGAAGTTCTGAAGCATGATGTTGACAGAGCTGTTTTGGTGGACATAGACAGAAACGTAATAGACCTCTGCAGGAAGTATGTTGGAATTGACGAGAGGGCTTTTGATGATGAAAGGGTTGAGGTTGTGATTTCCGACGGCAAAGAATTTCTCGCAAATTGTGAAAGATTTGATGTTGTTATTGTGGACAGCACCGATCCGGTTGGTGTAAGTGACACGCTCTTCGATAAAGAATTCTTCGAATTTGCTGCCAAGAAATGTGACGTATTTTGCTGCCAGTCCCAGTCCCCTCTGGTCCAAAAGGAGTACTTCAAAATACTAATCGAAAATTCGAGGGTTTTTGAGAAGAGGAGAGTTTACACTTCCTGCATCCCCACCTATCCGCTTGCACTGTGGAGCTTCATAATCGCCGGAAATTTTGACTTTGATAGGTTAGAAGAGAGATTCGAGAGACTTAGGGGTAAAACTAAGCACTACAATCCCGAAGTTCATAGAGCAGCCTTTGCTCTACCCGAATGGCTCAAAAAGGAGGTGGAGTGATGTATTTGACAAAAGAGGAGGAGAGGATGCTTAACAGTGAGAATGAAACCATCAGAAAGTGTATGGAGATTCTTGTTGCAGTAGGAGAGACTAATGACGCTGAAAGGCTGGTTGAAATAACCTCTGCACATATTTCTGGTGTTAGCTATGACAATATCGGTGATGCGGGTTTAGAGTGGCTCGAATCACTGGATGGAAGAGTTAGAGTTCCGACCACTCTTAATCCAGCCGGAATGGATTTGAAAAGATGGAGGGAGATGGGTATAAGCGAGGATTTTTACGAGAATCAGATGAAGGTATTGGAGGTCTTCGAAAAACTTGGGGTGGAGATTGTTTTGACTTGCACACCCTACTACCTTTCAAGGCCGAAATTTGGAGAACACATAGCATGGGCTGAGAGTTCCGCCATAGTTTATGCCAATTCCATTATAGGCGCGAGAACGAACAGAGAATGCGGGCCTTGTGCATTAGCTGCAGCGATAATCGGAAAAACACCCTACTACGGGCTGCACATAAAGGAGAACAGAGCTCCGACGATTACAGTTAAAATCAAGGGTAATCTCGCAGCAGCGGGATATATTGGAGGAAAAGAGCTTAAAGATGAGATTCCCTACTTTGTTTTCGAGAGAGAGGTGGAAGAGTGGGAACTCAAGCTGTTAGGAGCTGCACTTGCTGCATCCGGCAACACTGTGATGTTTCATGCTGAAGGAATCACGCCGGAATGGGAGGATTTTGAGAAACCTTCGGAGAAGATTGAGATTTCCGGAGAGCTTAAAGCTGAATGTGAACCGGATTTAATCACAATTGGCTGTCCCCACACCTCTGGCCAGGAATTAGAAACAATTCTTAAGCTACTGGATGGGAGGAAGGTTAAAAAAGAATTTTGGATATTCACTTCACGTAAAGTTTTTTCCGAGAAGAGGGATGTTGTTAAGAAGCTTGAAACTCTGGGTGTGAAGGTTTTCAACGACACGTGTATGGTGGTCTCTCCTGCAACACAGAGATTTGAGTGTGTCATGGTGAACTCGGGCAAAGCCTTCAACTATCTGCCATCAATGAGAAAAGTCAATGTGGCGTTTGGTAACCTGAAAAGATGTGTGGAGGAGGCCGTTAAAGGTTAAGCCACCCTTCAACCTCTTTTTCGACCTCTACTGAATTTTCCTTTAGCTTTCTACGCTTAATTAGCAGACATTCTGCCTTAACCGCCCCACATTTCAGGGCAAAGTTTCTGTAAAACTCTGCGTATCTTCTCTCGTCGAAACCACCGTAACAGATTATCATAAGGATTTCCTTGCCTCTGGCGAACTTTTTTAGGAAGGTTGTAATTGGGGGGCAGTTGAAGGTCCACTTCGGGAAGCACAGAATGATTCCACTTTCATCAGGTTTGTCCACGTCTATTTTAACCCCCAAATAGGGGATGAAAGATAGTATAAGCCAGATAGGGTAAGGAAATTCGTAAGTCCTAATTTCCCTCGGCTTGGTGTTTAACCTACTCGCTACGATTTCCGCAATCTTCCTGCTGTTCCCGGTGTAAGTGAAGAAGTATATGTTCACGTTTTTGTATGTGACGTTTACCTTAATCTTCGTCATTGGTCTAATTAGGGGTTGGTAAAATTTAACTTATGGTTGGAAGTAACTGTTGAAGCTGTGTAGTGTCTGCCGCAGAGGTTTGCAAAACAAGTTTTTTTGGTATCATGAATATTTTTTGGTATCATGAATAATAACTCCTGAGGGATTTTGTTTTGTAGGTATGACATTCAAAAAATTATTTACCCTCCCTCCCAACTTATACTATGCCCGCCTACGTGTTTAGCAGGGAGAGCTTCCTGAAGTTTCTGGAGGGACATCTGGATGAGGATGTTGTTATTGTGGTTTCCAGCGACATCACGGATTTCAGAGTGGAAAAGACTGAGTCAATGGTTGGGGAGAAGGAATACTGCTTCACGGAGTTCGCGATCCCTACAGACATATTTAATGCAGATGAGGACGAAATTGACGAGTTGATGAAATATGTTGTTGTCTTCGTAGATAAGGATATGCTCAGCGAAGCTGGGGTTAAGGCAGTAAGATGAGGTGGCAGGAGTTCGAGGAGGAGGTAAGGAAAGTCTGCGAGGCTCATGGATTTAAGACGAGCTTCAGACACGTTTTCAAGGATGAGGGGGGAAGGGGTGAGATTGATGTTGTTGCCGAGAGATACGGATTAATCCTTTGCTTTGACGCAAAGCTTTACTCTGCATCCCGATATAGAGCATCTCAGCTGAGAAAGGAGGCGGAAAAGCACAAGAAGAGATGTGAGCGTTTCTCTGTCCTTACGGGAAAGGAAGTCGTGCCAGTTATTGTTTCATTTATAGACGACAGCGTCAGGTTCCACGAGGGCTGTATAATCGTCCCTTTCCACTCTCTTAACGAATTTTTGACGGAGCTGCACTATTACTTGGCAGAATTTGGGTATCTTTAGCCACTCCACAACTCTGATACCTGCTTCCCGAAATTAAGCAGCGTGTTTTCTGAGAAGTAGTTGCCTATCACCTGCAATCCTACGGGCAGCTTTTTCACAAACCCAACTGGAACGCTTAGAGCTGGCAATCCTGCGAGGTTTATTGGCACAGTGTTGACATCGGCCTTGTACATTGTGAGGGGGTCAGCAAGCTCGCCAATCTTGAAGGGCAGCGCTGGCATTGTTGGGGAGATCAGGACATCATATTGCTCAAAGGCTCTTCTGAAGTCCCTTATCACAAGCGTTCTCACCTTCTGAGCCTTCAAATAATACTTGCCGTAGTATCCGGCAGACAAAGCGTAGCTGCCAAGCATTATTCTCCTCTTGACCTCCTCACCAAATCCCTCTGCTCTAACCTTGCTGAAGTATCTTCTCCAAGAGTCGAGCTTTTCCAGAGCGAAGCCGTATCTCACACCATCGTATCTCGCAAGGTTGGATGATGCCTCGCTCATGGCGATGATGTAGTATGCAGCCAAAGCATACTTGAAGGAGGGCATGCTCACCTCCCCGACCTCGTGGTGCTGCTTTATGACCTCAACAACCTCATTAAATCTGCCCATGACCTCATCGTTGCCACCCATTTCCTTCACAATACCAACCTTCAACCTCTTCTCATCTGGAACGAATCTAAACTCTCTTCCCGCATTTGTTGAATCTCTCACATCCTTACCTGCAATCACTTCAAGTAGCAGAGCGAGGTCTTCGATACAGTCCGCCATCGGCCCTATCTGCTCCAGCGAATTGGCGTAAGGGATCAAGCCATACCTCGAAACCAAACCGTAAGTTGGTTTCAAACCGTAAACTCCACAGAAGCTCGCAGGACACCTTATGCTCCCACCTGTATCGCTTCCGAGTGATAAAACTGCTTCATCAGCAGCTACCACCGCTCCACTCCCTCCACTGCTTCCACCCGCAACCCTTTCGAGGTCGTAAGGGTTTCTGACTACTCCGTAATAGCTCGTTTCTGTGGTAGTCCCCATTGCAAATTCGTCCATGTTGGCCTTGCCAATTATTATGGCTCCCTCATGCTTCAATCTCTCGACAACATGAGCATCAAAAACCGGTCTGTAGTTGCTCAGTATCTTTGAAGCACAGGTCGTCAAAACATCCTTGGTTGAAATGTTGTCCTTAACCGCTACTGGCACACCAGCAAGTCTCCCATTCAGCTCTCCCCTGTCGTATTTCTCAGCCATCCTGAGGGCTTGATCCCTGCAGACGGTGATGTATGCGTTCAGTTTGCTCTTCTCTATCCTATCCAGCATCTCTGCAACTGCATCGTAACATCCGTGATTCTCAACCTTCTCCTTCCATTCGGCAATCTTCACTCAACCACCCTCGGCCCTTTGAAGTATCCCTCCTCCTTGTGGGTTGCATTTTTCAGTGCCTCATCCTGACTCAAACATTCGCCCGGTTTATCCTCTCTAAAAACGTTTCTTAGAGGTAAAACCTGAAATGTGGGTTCAACATCCTCTTCAACCTCATCGAGAATGTTGAAGTAATCCAGAATGCTCTCAAACTCCTTGCGGAATTTTTCGGCCTCTTCCCCAGAAATTTCAATTTTTGCAAGTTCTGCGGTATGGTAAACCTCCTCGACAGATACCATGAGAACCACTCAAGGTTGGGTAATAAATTGTTTTTTCAATGCCTCCAATGCTGCTTTCCTCATCACGTTCACATCAGGCCTAACACCAGTCCAAATTTCAAAGGCCTTAGCCCCCTGGTGGACGAGCATTTCTATGCCATAAATCACCCTGCAGCCCACTTTTTTCGCCTTCATGATGAGGGGGGTTTCGAGGGGGTTGTATACGGTATCGAACACAACCATGCCCGGCTGCAGAATTTCCTCGGGCACGGGCAGCCTTTGATCAAAACCCTTCATTCCAATTGGCGTGGCATTTACGAGGATGTCAATTTTGCCCTTCAGCTCTTTAACTCTGGTGTAGAGGTGAAACATACAGTCTCCATACTTTCTGAGCATTTCAACTGTCTCTAATCCTCGGGATTCGGTTCTGTTTGTCAAAACAACCGTTGCTCCAAGCTCCATCAATGCAAGGGAAGCGGCCTTTCCAGCACCACCTGCGCCAACCACAAGGGCCACTTTTCCATCAACATCAACCTCGGAAAAAGATGCTTTGACGCCATAAACGTCCGTATTGTATCCCACCATGTTTCTCAGGTTGACCGTGTTCACAGCTTTGAGTTTTGCAGCGTGACCTTCAAGTCTGACAAACTTCGCAACCTCTTCTTTAAAGGGAATAGTAACATTCAACCCGGTAAAACCAAGAGCCTTTGCTCCTATAACTGCCTTTTCAAGCATTTCTGGCTTTACTTCAAAGGCAAGGTAAATCCCTTCGATTCCTGCCCTTTTCAAAGCCGCATTGTGCATTGCTGGCGATACGGAATGTTTGATGGGGTAGCCCACAACTCCGAGATACATCATTGAGATTGTTGAAGTTTCAGGATAAAAACATGTGGGGCCGCCGAGATTTGAACTCGGGTCACCGGCGCCCCAGGCCGAGAGGCTACCAGGCTACCCCACGGCCCCAGCAGTCTTAGATTCAAGGCACGTATTTAAAGACTTTTGCTGAAATGACAAAACATTTAATTTCAATAGATTCGAAAGTAGAGTGGATAAATACCGTAAATTATTTATGCGTAGGTAGAAAACGACAGTGAGACGGAGGTGACGTAATGCCAGATTTAGAAGTTAAAGGAAAAAAGCTCAGACTTGACGAGGACGGTTTTCTGCAGGATTGGGAAGAGTGGGATGAGGAGGTTGCAGAGGCTTTGGCCAAAGATACAAGATTCAGCCCGCAACCTATTGAACTGACTGAGGAGCACTGGAAGATAATAAAATATCTCAGGGACTACTTCATCAAATACGGTGTTGCTCCGCCAGTAAGAATGCTTGTCAAACAGTGCAAGAAGGAAGTGAAACCCGACTGCAACCTTCAGTATATCTACAAGCTCTTCCCACAGGGTCCTGCAAAGGATGCCTGTAGAATTGCCGGATTGCCAAAGCCTACTGGCTGTGTCTAATCATTTATTTTTCTCGATTTTTTTGCCTGCTCAACGAATCTTCTTGCAATGCTTCTGTCAGATAGAAAGTGAACATGTATGTAATTTCCAAGAACGTTTTTTACCATAATCCCGTCTCTCCTTCCGTCAATTCCAAAACCCCTTTTCACGGAAAATGCAAATTCTGCCTTTCCGGTTAAAACTGCCTTTGAGTAGTGAAACTCGTGCCCAGTAATGTTCTGATTTCTTTTCGCTATCGGACAGCTTTTCACTGCCCGGTAAATGGAGTAGCCCTGAGCCTGAAACTTCTTGAACATAACTGTTTTCAGGGGTAGAAAACCAACCATTTCATATTCACTTTCTCCAGTGTCAATACTCTCTCCCAAATACATGAGTCCACCACATTCTGCATAAACGGGCTTTCCAGAATCGCAAAATTCGTATATGTTCTCTCTCAACTTTTTGTTCCCTTCAAGCTTATCGGCAAATACTTCTGGAAATCCACCGCCGATGTAGAGCGCATCAACATCTGGAAGCTTTCTGTCCCGCAATGCGTCAATAAAAACAAGATCAGCGTACTTCGAAAGTTCATCCAGATTATCCTGATAGTAGAAGGAGAAAACTTCGTCTCTCAGTATCCCTATCTTGAGGTCTCTCTCTCCATCTTCTTTGCCCCTTTCTCTCTCATCGTAGGCAAACGCGTCAATGGGTGGAGCGTTATTCGCAAGTTCAACGATCGCATCAATGTCAACACACTCCTCAATTATACTGGCCACATTGTCTATGAGTTCGTCAATATCTCCTCTTTCGTATGCAGTAACCAGCCCAAGATGCCTGTAAGGCATTCTAACATCTTTTCTTGGAATTACTCCATATACCTTAACCTTTGCAAGCTTCTCGACAGCAGTCCGGACTTTGTTCGCATGCCTCTCGCTTCCAACTCTGTTAAGTATCGCCCCCCTCAAGTCTACCTCAGGGTCAAAGACCTTGTAGCCAAGAACTATCGCCGCAGAGGTTCTGTTCAACCTTTCAACATTTGCTACAAGGATTACTGGAGCTCTCAAAATTTTACTAACCTCTGCAACGCTTCCCTTCTCACTTACAGCATCCGAAGAATCATACAAACCTGTCTTGCCCTCAATAACCGCAATATCTGCACCTCTAAAATTTCTAACAAATGTCTCGAGGATGGCGCTTTGGCTGAGCATAAAACTGTCAAGATTCCTCGAGTATCTGCCAGTGGCAAGATGATGAAAACCGGGGTCAATAAAATCCGGACCTACTTTGTAGGGCTGCACAACATAGCCCCTGTTTACCAGAGCCCTCATTAGACCGATGGAAACCATCGTCTTCCCAACTTTGCTGCTCGTGCCAGCTATAACAATCCTCGGAATATCCATCAGTGGAATTTACAGTTTAGTAATTTATCTTTTTACGGAAAAGCTTAAATTAAGCCGTGCGGTTAAAATTTAGCATGGATGAATTTGAGTATATTTTAATGGAGGATGATGAAGAAGAGGTTGAGGGAGAAGATGACGTCAAGCTTGCAGAAATATACAAGCTTGCCTCCAGACTTTTGACATTACTTGAAGGTATTAAGAGTTTTGAACTTAAAGAATCTGCCTCTCTGATGCTGATTAGGGAGATTGTAGGAGATGATAAAGTCCTTATGGGACTTGCGACGAAAATGCTTCAGGATATGAGCTTTGGATTTGAAGATGACGAAAGTTATGTCAGTTAACACTCTTACTTTTTAATATCCTCGATTTTATTAGGCTGTAATTCACAAAAAGCGCCCCGAAGAATATGTTTGCATGATACGTGATTATTCTCCATAGCGCTACAAGAACACCGAGTATGTTCGTGTCAACAAAGTTTGAGTAGAGGTAAGCCATGCTGACCTCTGCAATACCGCTGCTGCCGGGAGTGAGTGGAACAAGAGATACTATCACGATTATAAGCTGTGCTGTGTATGAGTAGAGGAAGTAGGGGTCGTAGCCGAGAGACAAAAGGATGAAAGACGGAACCATGAATCCTGCAGACCATAAAATTAGTGTCAGAATGTAAAGCACAAAGATACCACTCAACGAGTTCGACAGCATCTGAATTGTTGCCTCTCTAAATCTTCTCAGCTCTCTTGAGAAAACGCTGGAGTAATTCTCTGCCTTCTCTTCATTGAACCATTTCACTAATCTGTAAAGTATTTTTGAAAACCTGTCAATACTTGCCTCGTTTCTGAATATTCTGAAAAGCATATAGATGAAAATGGCAAGAAGTGTAGTGAAAACAACAGCAATCTTGAATCCGAAGCTGGTAGAAAAACCTGTTATTATCAGAAATACGGGAAGGGCAGAGGAGAAAAACATGGAATCAAGTATTCTCTCAGCGAGCACTATAAACGCTGAAGTTCCAACATCAACATCTCTGTCTGACAACATTTTAACTCTAACCGGTTCTCCTCCTGCTGATGATGGGGTTATAGCTGCAGTAAACATGCTTGCCATTGTTATTTCCAAAGAGTGGAAATATGAGACCTTGTAACCGAGATAGTTTGTGAGTAGCTTGAGTCTGAACGCCCAGAGCAACCAGAAAGAAACCTGCATCAGAAATGCAAGAAGGAGATAAATCCAGTTTGCCCTCCTCAGAACACTCCACGTAATCTCACTTTCGGTATACTTGAAGATGATTACCGTAACTACGATACTGATTAAAATACCAATCACTGCTGCCCTTGCGCTCGATTTGCCACTCAATATCTCCCTCCGAATTTTATTCTGCTTCACAAACTTAAGTAACTTATCCTTTACGCTTCCAAACAAATTTAAATTGCCAGAATATCTTGTGCAATTGATGAGCAAAATCGGCATCGTTGGAGCTGGGCTATCAGGTCTTGCCATTGCAAACAATATTAAAAATGCAGTAGTTTTTGAATCTGAAAGCAGACCAGGAGGTTTGCTTAGAACAGATACCATTGAAGGCTATACATTTGATACTGGAGGCTCCCACATAATATTTTCAAAAGACGACGAAACACTTTTCGAGATGCTGGCGACAATTGGGAATTACGTCGAGCACAGAAGAAGAACTTTCATCTTTTACAATAACCAGTTTATAAAGTATCCTTTTGAAAATGGCATTTCAATGCTTCCGGCTGAGGAGAGATTTCAAATCTTAAAGGACTTTGTGGAAAACATGATAAGGGAGAAAAAAGAGCCGGAAAACCTATTAGAGTGGTTTTACTATGTTTTTGGGAGAGAAATTACTGATAGGTATCTCAAACCCTACAATGAGAAAATATGGAAGAGGAATTTGGAGGAGATATCCCTTGACTGGGTTGGGGGAAGAGTTCCAAACCCCCCAGTTGATGACATTCTCAGATCAGCAGTCGGCATTGAGACGGAGGGATACACCCACCAGTTGAGATTTTTTTATCCCCTCAAGGGAGGAATAGAAACTCTGGCGAAGAGTTTGGCTGAAAAGGTTGATGTCAGGGTGAGTGAGGGTGTCAGGAAGATTGAGATAGGAGAGGGTGAGGTGGTTGTTGAAACAACAAGGGGTCAGTATGAATTTGACAAGCTTGTTTATACCGCCCCCTTAACCCATCTACCGAAAATTATGGATTGCGATGAAATTGAGGGAGAGATACAGAAACTTGACTACAACTCGCTAACAGTTGTCGGGCTCGGGATTAAAGATAGGGTGCCGAATTTTCACTGGCTTTATTTCCCCCAATCTGATATTATCTTCCACAGAATCGCCTTTCTTAGCAACTACAGTCCATACATGGCTCCAGATGGCTGTTCTACAATTATAGCAGAGATATCGAGGAAACCGGGTGAAAAAATCAGTAATATTTGTGAGAGGGTTATCGGTGACCTCATAGATGTAGGATTCGATTTCAATGTGGAGGTTTGTAGGGCTTGGGAGTGGGAGCACGCTTACGTTGTCTACAACCACCACTACAGAAAGGCAGTTGAGAAGATAAGGGTTTATCTAAGGGAGAAAAATATCATACCCTTCGGCAGATTTGGAGGGTGGGGGTATCTCAACATGGATGCCGTAATGGCTCAGGCTAAGGCTCTTGCGCGCAACATCGTGAGAACATGAAGGCGTTGGTGGTTATACTGAACAAAGATAACGCAGAAGGATTGAAGAGTTGCATCGAATCGCTGCTCAATCAGTCGGCAAGGCTCTGTGAGGACTTTGATGTCCTTGTTCTTGATGGACTCTCGACCGACAATTCGGAAGAAGTTGTCAAAGCCTACTCCAACCCGTGTATCCAATTTAAAGTTCAGGAGAAGCTTGGAGGGACGGGATACGCAAGAGTTGAGGCATGTGAGTATGCATTGAAGCAAAAATACGATGTCGTGATTTGGGGCGATTCCGAAAACGTATATTTCCCGGACTATGTGGAAAAAATGCTGGATTGCCTGAAGTCTGCTGATGCTGCTGGGGGGTTGCCGGTTGTCAGGGGAGGATTTTTTGCCCACGCCTTTGCTTGGTATCATGCAATTCACGCGATAGTGCCAAAGCTTGCTGAAATGCACATTCCAGGCAACAACAAAGCTGAGAGAGTTGAGATATTCAAGAGAGTCAAGTATCCCGAAAGCCGGAGGGCTGAAGATTACGGTTTCTCCCTGATTCTAAGAAAGAAGGGAATAAGGTTGAGACAGAAGTTAACTGACGCAAAAGTCTTTGTATCTCTTCCGGAGAGTATCGGTGAAGTTCATACGTGGCAGATGGCGAGAGCGAAGGGTGCTGCAGAGGCTGCCCACGAAGTCGGGGCTTTCCCAACTGATTCTTTAATCTGGATGGCAGCTTTGATACCAATACCTTCTGCCTTTATTCACCCCATACTGTCACTCTGCCTCTTTCTGTTGCTGTTCCTGACATCCACAGCAATTTTTGTCAGATCAATGAAATACATAGAGAAACCAAAAAAGATTTACTTCTTTGCGCCCTTCTTAGGCATTCTGATCTACTCTGTCTACAGTTTAATCTCTCTGTTCCACTATCTCAAACTAAAAATATTTTAAACTTCTTGAGAATATTGGGAAAATGAGATTACTGACGATAGGCTCAGGATTGCGAGGGGCAAAGATCGCTGAACTACTCCATAAAAAGGGGGTTAAAGTTAATAGAGTGTCCCTTTTCAAGTGCTTCTGTGTGTTGAACAATGAGGAACACTTGAGAAGCGTTTCGTTGAAAGAGGACAGGAAATTCTACGTCCATGGTCTGAGAGGGGACGTTAGTGGGTTTGTAAACAAAGTAACGTCCCTCTACGAAATATTTGAGGGTAGTTTAGTGATAACATCCTTAGAGGATGATTTTGGTTACTTAACTTCACTCGAACTCTGTGAGAGATTGAAGAAAATGACAGGTGAAACTGTAATCGCCCTTGCTCTTGTCCCTCAGCTTGATACATCAAGTATCGGGGAAATCAAGAAGAGAATAAGAAGTTTGCGAGATTCTGCTGACGTTCTAATCCTCTTTGAAGGGGATGTAGGTGTTGAGCGAAAGATTCTAAGGGTGATGAATCTCATCTCGCTGGCAGGGGAGATAGATTTGAAAAAGAAGGTTGCCGGAGAAGTTGTTGTTGACACTTCTGACGTCTTTAACGCGTTGAGAGGTGATGGATTCGCCATTGCTGGAATAGCAGAGAGGAAAATACCGTTGGACTTGAAATCCCTTATCTTCAAGCGGGAAAGCGCTTTAAAGGCTTTGAGGACGAGAAGAATGATTGAGCTTACTGAGGAGGCTTTGAGGAATGTCAGCATAAACGGTGACGTGGAAACCTCGAAATCAGCTCTGCTACTTTTTGCAGGAAAGCCGGAGGAAATAACAATGGAGGGACTGTTCTCCTCAATCTCGATGATAGAAAATCTGAACAGAGATATAGTTGTGAGATACGGAGACTATCCAATACCCGGAATGAGAAAACTTGCTGCCGTGCTCATATTCTCAGGAATTAGAAAGTTCAGGTTTGCCTGAAAAGAGAGAAAAGCTTGAAAAGCGTCCCGTTGTAGGCTATTCTTCTCTCGATTCTCGATTGCAGCGTTTTGAATGCATAATCATCAACTTCGAATACTACATCATCGTATTTCACATCTTTGAGGATCAAACCGTAGGGTGGAGCTGGCTCCACTCTCTCCTTGTATTTTTCCGGATTCAGAAGGTCTCTGAACCACTCAACACTCCTGTGCTGCTTTCCAATCTCTATGAGTGCTGTAACGAGGCATCTTACCATGTTCCATGTGAAGGCGTTTCCCTCAATCTCGAAGATAATGAACTCCCTGTCCGCTCTTATGTCTGCGCTGTAAATCTCTCTAACGCAGTTCTCGCCTTCCCCAAACTTCCTTGTGAAATTCGAGAAATCGTGAACTCCAATAAGTTCCTTCACAGCTTTCCTCATGCTTGAAATGTCAAAATCTGAGCCGTACATCACGTAAGTGTAAACCCTACTTTTTGCTCTTCTCGGATCAAAGGTTTCTGGAACTTTAGCCCATGCCCATGCAACTATGTCTTCTGGCAGTTCCGAGTTCAGCATTCTCGGAAACACCTTTTCCTCAGAATCGAAGGTTATGACTTGGCCGTAAGCATGAACCCCGGCATCAGTTCTGCCAGCACTCTTTACCTTCGGCTTTTCAACCCCAAGCTTCCTTAGTGCATTGATGATTTCTCCCTCTACCGTCCTCTGGTCCGGCTGATATTGGCTTCCGTGGAAGTTTTCTCCGAAATATGCCACTTTGAAGGCAAACCTCATGCTTACCTCATGCTTACAGCTCTCTGCCTATGAGAGACGACACGAACTCATTAATCGTTGACATCTTTTTCTGAAGCAAATCCTTTACGTGCTTCTGACCCTGATACAATCCAACTGCTGTGCCGACAATGAACAGAAATTCAAGATCATCAAGCTGGTATTTTTCCTTGATTGCCATAAGATCGTTAACTCTGCTCTCAGGCAGACCGTCAATCGTAGGTTCTTCCTCCTCCTTCTGTTCAAGAAATCTCTCGTCAACACTCCACTTGTTTTTCAGCTCCTCGAAGGCATCCCAGAGGATTGACTTTCTCGTCTGAACGTCCATGGGGATTGTGTATCAAAAAATTTTAAAAAACTTTCTGAATACGGAGAGTCTCGTTTGTTTTCTTTATGCTCTCTTCTTTCTCAGCAAGCTCGAACATTGCTCGGATAGCATCTACATTCTCAGGAACGACTATTGCCTCCTGATGCACAGCTTGGGTAACAAAAAGGTCGTTTCCGTCTATGCCAATGGACTCCTCCCACACAATGTTTTCAAAAAGATCATACCTCAGCCTGAGTTCTCTCGCAAACTCAATTACCTTCGCCGTGGATGTAAAACCGTCTCCGGCGGAGACAAGCATTATCCTTGGCTCTTGCTCAAGAACACTGATAACATCCTTGGGTGATGCATCTTCTTTCAGCTCAATGCAGAGGGAGTGGACATGCATGAGGGTTGTGGGTAATTTGAAGGCCGTGGTCACTATATCAACGTCTGGCATGACGGTTTTAACATCTGGCCCGTGGTGAGAGGGTATGGCGACGGGATCGGGCATGATTCCATTAACCAAACCTTTTTTGTCCTCCTTAGGGTCAACGACCCTTCTGAGCATTGTTGCTCTGATTCTACCTATTTTAAAGTTAGTTTTGAGCTGATAAATCAACCTCGTAAGTCCAGTCGTGTTGCAGCTCACAACCCTGACGTATCTTTTCCCCTTTGCCATGTCGTAGTTGGCGAGGGCATTGAAGGAGACCTCTGCCACATCCTTTTTTTCTCCACCCTGAAATATGGCTTTTACACCAGCCTTTTCGTAGTACTTCGTCTTGTTTTCCGCTCCAACCTTGTTGGGACTGCAGTCAACAATGATGTCAGCCTTTGGAAGCAAGTCTTCAATTGTCCCTTGGATTTCAATCCCTGCCTTCTCAAAAAGTTCAACATTTTCAGGTTTTGCAACGTAAAGTGGATATCTTTTCGACCCAAGTTTGGCCTCATAATCAGGGCGTGTTTTTGTTACTCCGACAACCTCCATGTCGTCCTGAAGGCTAACAGCGTCGGCCACCCTCTTTCCAATCGTCCCGTAACCATTTATCGCTACCTTAACTTTCATCATATCCCTCCACGACTATTTTATGTCCAACAAGATCCATCTCAACAACTCTGCCCTTTACCTCTCTGTAATCACCGAGGATGTCCCACATTTTTATTTTTTCTCCTTCCACAACTATACGAACAACATCTTCCATTAAAGTTTCATCACTGCCTGATAACAACACCTTTGACTCACACATGATATGAGGTTGACTGTTAGGCTTTATCAGGTTTCCCTTAAAAGTTAAATCCCTGAGTTAGTTAGGAAAGGTGTGCTGAGGGTTGCAAGGTTCGAGCTCAGAAAATCGAGAAGAAGATATGGCAAGGGTAGCATGCTACTGATAACCCTTGCCTCGCTATTTGCTCTCATCGTTAGTTACCTTTCGGTTACCACTGGAATAGATTCGGATTCGGGAATATACTCTACAAATGTTCTGATTAATGACCACTCCTTTATCCTTTCAGACGATCCGGATGTCTATTTTGACGGTAGCAGTATTTTTGTGAAAAAAACGGACAGGAGTCTGGCTGCTGCTGATGAGCTTATTCAGACACTAAAGGAGCAGCATAGAGAGATTATTGAAGAAAAATATGGTAAACTCGCACATCCTGTCCTTGTGAGTGTGAAGTATATCACCGTGAATCTTTCTCAGTCTGGATACGAGACTACACAGAGAGAGGCAGGGGTAGAGAAGGGTAAAAATCAGACAGAGAAGAAGGTAAGAAAAGGCGTAGAGGTCAACAAAACTACCATCAATACCACGAACTACAAACCGCCAGAGGATATTAAGACTCCCAGCCTCGTGGAGAAGATGGTTCTCGCATTCCTTTTCATCATTCCATCCTACTTCACAGTTCAGGTCTTCTCCTCATCTCTACTTGAAGACAAGTTGCTGAGAAGACTTGAGGTTATGCTCTCTGCAGTCGGTCGTGTTGATATTTTGCTGGGAAAACTCCTTCCCTACTTAAGTCTTTCTTTCATATCTGCATTAGCCGTTTCATTACTCCTAAACAGTCCAATGGCGTTTATCTTCGCTCTTCCTGTCATATTCCTCCTTTTCACTGCTCAGAGCTTTGTTGTGATGATTTCGAGAAGTTACAGGGAAGCAACCTTTCTTCTGCTCGTCGTTTCACTTCTGATAACAATTTATGCCTTCATTCCAGCCGTTTTTTCAACTGCGATACCACTGTCAAAAATTTCCCCCATAACCCTGCTCCTTTCGCATCTGAGAGGGGAGTCTGTTAACCTTTGGGATGCTTTGGTATCATTCGCTCACCTCGGTGTCATGGCTGCAATCCTTTTCTACCTTAGCACGAAGGCTCTCAACCCGGATATAGCTCATGGGAGGTCAATGATTGCAAAGCTTATCGAAATCTCGAGACTCAGCGTAAGAAATTCCTATCAAGCTTTTCTGTTCGCATTTCTCTCCGTATCCTTTGCCTTAATGGCTGAGATATTTGCAGTGATGACTGTATTTATACTCCCACAGGCTCTCATGATTCCGGCTTTAATTGTAAGTGTCGCCATTGTTGAGGAAATCATAAAGGGAGTGATTATAGTTTCTCAGCCCTGTATGAGAAGGGCTATTGCCACAGCCCTTGGATTTTTCACCGGGGAGAAGTTCCTTATTGTAGCAAATGTTCTTCAGGAGTATAGTCTTGCTTTCCTCGGTCAGCATCTCGTGTTCCCTCTCGCCCTCCACTTACTAACAGCAATCCTCTTTGCTTCGATCGTCAGGAAGAGCTACTCTTTCGTCCCATACGCCCTCAGCCTTGCAGTAGCTATTCACGCGATCTACAACTACGTGGTGGTGATGCTGCTTGTTTGAGATCATAAAAAAGGACATAACGCTGATGCTTAGAGAGAGAACTTTTGCCAGCATAGTGTTCCTTCTAATATTCATTGCCAGCATATCCTCTGTCATAACATTCGGCCTACTAATACTTTACAATCCGGATTATCTCGGTTATTCAGGGAATGCCAGAATTGCGGTTGTCGGAGACTGCTCCATTGCTGGTGAATGTGTTGATGCGGGAACTGCCATGAGAGCATTGGCAGAAGGGAGGGTTGACGCGGTACTGTTCATTACAAAAGTTGGAAACTTGACGTACATTGACGTAATCCTGCCGGAGGATGATATAAAGGCAATTCAGGTTCTAACATCTCTGAAAAAAGATTTGGTTGAGTATGAGGAGAAACTGAGGGAAGAGTTCGGGGTTCCGAACCTCGACCTGAAGGTGTTTGCTGATGGTGTAGAGGTAAAAGTTCCTTCTGGCTCCTCGACGATTTTCAAGTTTATATATCTTATTTTGATTCCACTTCTCGCAGTAACAACAGCGGTGGTGGCTGCAGGACTAACCATAGACTCAGTCTGCGAGGAAATTCAGACGAGAGCACTTGAAGTACTTCTATCTACCCCACTCACACCTTTCAAAATCTCAATGGCCAAAATTCTCACACCCTTTATTTTCTCCACATCCCTGACAGTAATCTGGCTTTCACTGCTCTCCATCAACGGAATTGATATTGCGAAACCTGTTGAAGCACTTGTAATATCAGCATCAATCTCTGCACTCTTTATAGCAATCGCATATTTCACTGCTGCTTACTTCAAAGACAGGGAGAGAGCACAGCTGGTTTTCTCAATATTTGCTGCCGGACTCTTACCATTGCTTGTAACAAAGGCCAAAAGTCCAGCAGTTATGGTTGGGAGAGTTGCTGCAGGGACAGAATTTGATATTATTGCAGCTGCCAGCTATATACTTATTTCCTTCGGTCTTTTGATCATCTCACCCATCCTGATGAAAATTGGAGAGAAATAGTCAGTAGGGAGTTGCCCAGCTTTCGTCGTCTTTATAGACTTTCTCGTCTATCACCATCTCCCCCTCCACTATGGGCTTAGGGTCTTTAACAGCTTCAATTCTGAAAAGGCTGGACTTGTACCAGTTGTAATCAATTCTCACGTTAAGCTGCTTGACAATCGGTAATTTATCCTGAAATCTGAAAAAGTTCTTTTCATCCTCTGGATAAACGTTGAACTTCCTGATTATGTCTGTGATAACAAAGCCCATTTCGTGTATCATCCTCTGTATCTCATACCATTTCTTCCTCGAAGCCTCCAGCGTTGTTATTCCAAAGTATCCAGAACATCCTACACCTTTAAGGGTTGAAACTCCCCTTGATAGAAACAGCTTCAAACCCGGAACCGTCTCAACAGGGTCTGTTACAAAAACATCGAACTTCCTTCTCAAATCGTCGGGAAAAGCCTGCTGAACGTCGTAAACAAAAGCCTCAACATTCAGCGAGTATTCCTCGGCAATCCTGTTTATGAAGTTTATAAGCCTCTCATCAATGTCCACAACGGCAACTTTTTCGGGCATCTCGGTTAGGGCTGAAGCGATACTGAGTAAGTCATCATCTCCAACGACAAAAATCCTGCTGTTCAGGTCTCCTCTCTCGTAGATAAACTGGACCCTTCTTATTACACCTTCGAGGCTTATAAACCCCTGATCGTACATCTCAATCGCTTCGGGTCTTCTCGCAGCTATTTCCTTGTATTTTTTGAGAATTTCGGAGAAAAATTTGCTTATCTCAAAGCCAGTACCCTCACAATTTTCACATCTCAGCCTACCGACGTACTTCAACCTCTCTTTTACCGCTCTATCCCTGCCTTTTTCTGTAAGGGATATTCTACCATTTTCCATTTTTAAAAGCCCGTCTTTCTTTAAAGAGTTAAGGATGTTGAAGAACTCCTTCAAAGACGCGTCCTGCCAGTCAATAAGCTCGTAAACACTAACTTCTCCTCCGAGGAGCCTCTGCATTATCTGCCGCTCTATTCTGTCCACGATATCAGCCCCTGTCGAGAACGTAATGACGGTAGGATTTCGGTTTAAGTCTTTCGAGGAACAGTTTGAAAGCCTTCTCGACCTTGCTTGTATCACCGCAGGTAAAAATGTCGAGGTTCACAAGCCCGTATTCAGGCCAAGTGTGAATAGAAACGTGACTTTCGGCAATTAAAACTATTCCCGTAACACCATGTGGGTTAAACTGTTTATAAATACTGCCTACTTTCGTAAGTCCAGCCTGCTCCACCACCTCCTCTACGATAGCGCGTACAGTCTCCTCCCTTGCTATCAACTCCTCCTTTACTCCATAAAGTTCGGCTATAATATGCCGACCGACTATCATCGCTATCACCCTCCATTTTTATCACCTCCTTACAGGATATATTCGAATTTGGAGCGTTTTGCACATTCTGTGTCAGGTTTTATCAGACTTGGTCTAAATATAACGATCATACACGAATCTGGCTGAAAAGATTTTGAGTTGGCATGACTTTTAAATTTTTCGATGATTTTAAAGAGTTTTCAGAGGTGAAAAATCCATCCAAAAAGCGATGACATGGTCGTTTCAAAAGATTTCAGATAGATTTTAATCAGTTTAATTCAAAACATGATTTTTCACTCCTTTTTTAACCATTACGGAGAAAAATATGTATTTTTAAAACGAATAATATTAGTAAGTCCTCGCGAGAGCCGCAACTTTACCCTTGCTACCACACACAATGCACTCGCCCTCAACATCGAGATTGATCCACTCTGGCACCTCCTCAAACCAGCCAAGAAGACTTCCACCATGCTCTTCGAGCGAAAGACCACAATCTTCGTTATTACAGAGATGGAAGATAGCAACACCCTTTCCTACCCACTCCTTCAGCTCATCGGGTGACTTTACAATCTTTATCTTTTCAAGAATCCTGTTTGCTGCTGAAGTAAAGAGCCTCTCTCTCATTATCTGAGCCCACTGCCAGATCAAATCATCGTTGATTTCATCTATTGAAACTTCAAACTTCTTCTTTTCGTCTCTGAAAGATGCTACAGCAACTCCCTTCTCTGCATCTCTCGGCCCTATTTCGAATCTGATTGGCACACCTTTAAGCTCCCATTTGTAATACTTTGCTCCCGGTCTCTCTTCACCGTCATCAAGGATAACTCTGAAAGATGCCAGTTTATCAACAAGTTTTTTGCATGCGTCCATCACAGCCTCTTCTTTACCCTTGTAGAGAATTGGAATCACAACGATCTGTATGGGGGCAACTTCGAAGGGTAGAACCAAACCCTGATCGTCACCGTGGATGCTGATAAGTGCAGCTATGCACCTCTCAGAAATGCCATAGCATGTTTGATGGGCATAATAGTGCTCTCCATTTGGCGCCTCATACTTTATCTCGAAGGTCTTAGCAAAATTGTCTGCAAGGTGATGCACTGTTCCTATCTGCAGAGTTCTTCCGTCAGGCATTACTGTATCGAAGGCTATAGTATAGGCTGCTCCGGGAAACTTGTCCCACTCAGGGCGACGGATGACCATGTAAGGAATGGCGAGGAAGTCATAGAATTCCTTGTAAAATCCAATGGCTTTTTTAACGTGCTCCTCTGCCTCCTCAAAGTTCTTGTGGACTGTATGTGCCTCCTTAAATGATGTTATCTCCCTGAGTCGGATTAATGGTCTTGTGTGCTTTGTTTCGTATCTGAAGGTGTTTACAATCTGGTAGACCTTCAGAGGCAAGTCTGCATGGTTTCTCACCCACAGTTTGAACATTGGGTACATCGCAGTCTCGCTGGTTGGCCTTAAAGCCAGTTTTACGTCCAGAGGAGTTAAGCCACCGTGTGTGATCCAGTAAACTTCGTCCTCAAAACCCTTTATGTGCTCTCCTTCCTTGCCAAGCTCAGTTTCTGGAATGAGGGCGGGGAAGTAAACTTCATCGTGTTCTCTGTCCATAATTTCTCTCAGCTTCGAATAGACGAACTGCCTTATTTTGAAACCAAAGGGGAACCAGACGTAAAGCCCTTTCACCGGATACCTGACATCCATAATTTCTGCCGTCTGAATGACCTCGTGGTACCACTCTGAGAAATTTTCCTTTGATGGCAGACTCATCAGATGTTGGATGAAGATGCAATATTTATTAATTTCCAGTTTTGTGGAGAATTACTCCTTAATGTAAAACCTTCTGGCTGATTTTTGTATCTCTTCTTCAAATCTCTTTTAAACTTCTGTAAAGTTTTATGGGAGATGTAGACAAGAGGTCTGGATTGAACGGGATATGATAGAGTTATGAAATAAATTTTGATTTCAGATAAAACTAAGCATCCCCAATACCGATCCACCAAACATAACTATGAACAGGATCACGAAATTCAGCACATTCAGTATCAACGCGCCAGCACTAAGCAACGAGAATGGTGCTGCGAGGAGCAACACTCCCAACAAGGCTACCACTCCCGAAACGAGAATCCCAAGAAACATCCCCACACCCATCAGCGACAACAACAGGAATATCACTTCGACCACCTCCTACCTTTTTCGGACAGCTTACTGTAGGTTTGTTACTAACCCAGCGTTAGGGATTTGATATAAAAATTTTTCGGTATCTGTTCATGCTTTATCGGTTGAGGTTGTGCTTGCGTTAAAGTGGTTTTAACGGATTAAATTATAGCAGAGGAATCCTTGAATAACTTTCAAGCTCCAGAACCTTTCCCCACTTTAAAATGCACTCACACTTGATATCCTCAAGCTTTTTCGCATCTTGGGTAAGGGAAAATTCTCTTATAGCCTTGGACACATCAGCGTCACATTTCCCACAGTTGTGTGGACCTCGCTTTTTCCCAGCAGCAACCGGGTCGCAGAGTATCTCAACTCCAACATCCTTTGCCTTCTTAAGAACCTCCACTGCACTCCACAACCACGGAGGTCGGTAAAGCTTTGCTCTCCACAGTTTCTCGACGAGTGTGCCCTTCTGAACGTTCGTGAGGTTGAGGGAGACAACATCGGCATAGTTTTTCACAGCCTTTATGGATTTGACTGCATCCTCGATTGCCTCCCTCTCCGAAAGGAATGGGGGTTTCAAAAGCAGGTAGCACTTAGCCCTGAATCCCATCTCTTTGAGAGTTTCAGTAGCCCTCACAAAGTCTTCAAAACTAAAACCTTTGTTTATACAAAGCTCCCTGATTTCGTCATCCGCAGTCTCGAGACCTATCCCAACTTCAAGGTTTACTCCTTTGAAATCATCCAGCCTCTCCTTCTCCACAAACTCTGGTCTGCTCTCGACTATCAGCTTTTTAGCTCCCATATCCCTGATCCTGTCACGCAGATACGCGCGAACTTCCATGGGGACTTCTGCATCGTCAAAGAAGCTGCCAGAAGTAAATATCTTGACCACCTCTGCACCACCTTCCTCCAGAGCCATATCAATCTGCTGGATAAGCTCATCTCTCGTTGCGGGATAGGCATCGTTCGTGTATCCGCACATGTAGCAGCTATCCCATCTACACCCTCTCGTGCGGAGTATAATTGTAAGACAATCAGCTATTCTGTCATCCAGCCTCTCCTTCTCCCTCCAGACTATCGGTTTAGTAAAAGAACCCATGCTTAGCTCTACCCCTCCTGCCAATCATGTTTCCATAATATAACCCAACTGCAAGTCCTGCAAGGTGGGCGATGTTGGCGACGTTTGTGTAAAAAACTCCGGTATAGCTGGCGAACATCATAGAGAAATCATAGACTGCAAAGAGTAGAAGAGCGGTTCTTATCCCAATGGGTATCGGAATCGGGAATATTATTATCCTTATTTCAGGAGCAATCATCGCCAAACAGCCCATGACACCAAAAATCGCAGCAGATGCTCCAAGTGCAGGAGAAAAACTTCCAACAGCGTAGGAATAGGCGATATACCCAAAATTTCCTGCGAGACCTGCAGCGAAGAATATCTCAAGATACTTTCTGTCTCCAAGTCTTCTTTCGAGTTCTGTGCCAAAGAAAAGTAGCACGAACATGTTGACAAAGAAATGCCAGAATTCAACGTGGAGAAACATGCTCGTAATAATCTGCCAGGGTCTTGTTGAAAGAACTTCAATTCGAGGATGAAGTGCAAAGAGGTTCACCATCTGGAGTGGTGCTATGAGGGAGATAAAGAACAGAATGGTGCAAATTATCAACACTGTATTGTTCGCTCCATAGTTTGGTATCTTGAAACCACTCCCTTTTGCAGTTGACGATAGTCTTCTCTTGACATTCACAGGGACATTCCAGTACTCATCAAGCCCATCACAATCGTGACTTTCCGGCAACCTGTGTTCATCACAAAATGTGCCCCCACAGTACTTGCATCTGAAAGGGAGCGTTATTTCTTTACCACAAATATCACACTTGGCCACTCTCTAAGTTGAAAATTCAGGGGTTAAAAATCTTTGGTTTTAAAAAAAGAAAAATTAGAGGTCGAACTTGCCTTGGAACTTCTTGACAATTCCAGCAAGCCTCTGAGCTTCCATTATGTTTCCTTCGATCTTGTATTTACCCATCATGAAACCGCTGACAGCATCCTCCTGCCCCTTAATAACTGAAGCCCAGTAATCTGGTGGGGCAACTATTGCGAAAGTTGGGGATGGGTGGACACCCTCTTTAAACTCACAGGTTCCATCTGCTTTGTACTCAACGTAGAACTCCTCACCATCAAGTTTGTACTGTACAACTCCGCTCCATCCAGCCATTTCTTTCTGGATTTCTTCATTGCTGTTCTGGAGTTCACACATTTTCTGAATCAAATCTTTTGCCTCACTCATCTGCATCACCTCTTGTGCATCTCATGATGGCAGTCTTTCATATATAAATCTTGTGATTTTTGCATTAAAAGATGCAACAAGTCTGAAACTTACTATAGACGCGGATTTTAGTGGTTTAAATGGAATTATAAAAAAATTTAAGTTTCTTTGCTATAAACAATGATTAACAGTTATAGAAATTTACAGCACGTATATAATACGTCTGAACATTAACGGCGGTGTGATAGAGATACTTTTGGCATTAACCGCGGCTGTATGCTGGGCACTAAATGGGGTAGCGTATAGAAAAGGTGTGGCTGAAGTTTCAGTTTTCACTGCAAATTTTCACAGAACCCTATTTGCCACACTCTTCTTTCTACCTCTTGCACTAATTGATTTGCCCAGAACAGTGATTGATTTCAATACAGCAATAGTATTGGTAATCTCGGCAATCCTCTCCTTTTATATCGGGGACTTGAGTTACTTTGCTGCTTTGAAAAGGGCACCAGTTAGTGTTGCTCTTCCAGCAGCTTCTACGTATCCGATTTATGTTGTCCTGTTTTCGACTGTGATTTACGGTGCTAGAATCCAGCCCAATACCCTTCTATCAGCTCTTTTAGTCTTTTTGGCTGTGTATATTATCTATGGCAGAGGAGGTGGAGATTTCAGGTCTTCGGGCCTTTTCTTCGCTTTGCTCGCAGCATTTTCGTGGTCTCTCGCCATTCTGACCCTCGATTTTCTGACTGATAGGCTTCCGGTATCTGTGGTGGCATTTACAAGAATGCTCTTGTGTCTGATCCTGCTATCTTTCACGGCAAAAAGAGACGAGATAGTGAAAAAAGACTCAATAATCTATGCAGGTGTGTTTGGCGGCTTCCTGTCCTTTTCGGGTGTGGCAGTCTTCCTTACAGCAATAAAGTTGTCAAGTTCATGGAGCGTTGTTCAGCCATCTGCCACCTCGCCGGTATTTTCAGCTATTTTCGGGAGCCTACTCTTAAAAGAGAAAATTGATTTCAGACTTGCCGCCGGGATTTGTATTATAGTTATCTCTATATTTCTGCTTCTTCTCCAGTAGACTCCTCTTCGAGTTCGTGCATGGCGTATTCAGGTATCCTCGATTTCCGCTTGAAAAGGTCCTTTATGATGATTATGTCACCAACAGCCTTAACAACCCTGTAGGGTATTATAACTCCCTTAGCGTGCGAATCAATCAATCCCTTGTTGTAGTCTGTTATAGCAAGTCCTCTTATTGACCTTGTATTCTGATCAAGTATGACATCCTCAACTCTTCCAACATATCTTCCTTCGTCTGTGAACACTCTCATTCCAAAGAAGGTGGTAATTTCTCCAATCATCCCCATAAAAATAGCAGAACGAAAAAATATATTAATTTTTTCAAGCAGTGAACAATTTATACTTGGTCTGGGGGTTCTGCATTTCGTATATAATTCTGCTCACAATGAGCTTTTCGGGGCGCTGTATACCCTTGACCCTCTTTGCGATGTCCTCGAAGCTTTCAAACGGTCTTTTCTTTCTTTCCTCGATTATCGCCCACATCATCTTCTTTCCAACACCTGGTAAAAGCTCAAGCTGGTGCATTCTTGTTGTTATTGAATCCGCCTTGTTGAAAAACTCTACAAACCTTCTCTCGTCACTCTTTATTATGTGTTCAAGAACGTAGGGTAGTTCGGTTTTTGCAGCTGGAGTCAAGTCCTCGTATCTTAACCTGCGCTTTATCTTTCTTACAACATCCCTTTCTCCCTTTCCTATGTATACTCTATCCATCACGAGCGGAGATTGGCCTTTCTTAATGCTGACCTCAAGGAGTGTAAAGTATTTCTCTCCAACAACCTGAGCAAGCGGTTCTCTTTTGTGTATTGGTCTTTTATCGTCAGGATGGCCATAGGGCATGAAGTCAATTATGTATGCGTAATCCTCGAGTTTATCTCTGCTTTCAGACCTCTCTACTCTCGGCTTTTCCATAGCATCAGCTCCTTTTTCAAAATAGCGTGATAACTATTTATGTTTTTCTTAAATACGGTACTTGTCTATAACATCAAGAATCTCTTCAATCTGCTCGCTCGTTAAAGTTACTCTCTCTTTCGCGTAGATAACTCTAACTTCGTCGGGAACACGGGGCATTATATCCGCGAGTTTGACTGCAAGTTCCCTTCTCCCGACCTGAGGTAGCTTTATAAGTTCCTCGACCAGCTCCTTTGCCTTCTCTGCAGGAAGTTTGGCGAAAAGCCTGAGATGCTTAAGGGCCCTTCGCGTCTCGAATAAAAGCTCTCCCTCTTCCTGCCTCTTCTTTGCGATCTCTTCCATTATCTCTTTGGCCTCAGAGATTGTGATGTATTCAAAATCCTTAACCTCTTTGAACATTTCAACCACTCTGCGGTTTTAGATGTTCCGGCCTGACGATCAGAGTCTTCATCTTGCCGCCATCTCTGATCTGTACGAGATAAGCCCTTCCCCTCTGTCCCACAACAAGGCCAGTTCTTCCCTGAAACCTCGGGTGTGGCATTCCTTTCTGCGATGCTGGTTCAATGTCTATGTGAACCCTCTGCCCAACCTCAAAGGTCTGTAGAAACTTTCTGATTCTGATTCCTCTTTCTCTGACTCTCTTTCTCAGTTTTCTACCTGATCTGAACCTGAAACCGTGAGACTTCCAGCCCATTGTTGATCCCCGTTTGAGTGATACCTGAAGAATATTTAAGGCTTTTTGCGGTTGTGTGTTTTGGACTGGTTCTATTTTTGTCCTGATTGTTGCCGCTTTTTTGAATTCTAAAAATGAACAAACGTCTGAAAGTGTCGGTAACCTCCACGTCCCTTTAAAGCCTATCTCCTTATCTTACCCGGAAGAATGAATTCATACCTCCCGAAGAGGATTTTTGTAACGACAAAGCGGTGAATCTTCCTGAGATTGAGGTAAAGGCTCCAGATAAAGGCGTCTTCTCTGTAGTATTTCTCGACCTCCTTCCTCTGGATGGGTTCAAAGGCATATCCATGCTGCTCGAAAAACTCGTTGGCAAGGTTGATGGTGGGAGGAATTAAATCGCTTCTCCCCTCCTTGAAAAGGTTGGCTATCATGTCCAGCACAACTGACCTGAAATCGTAATATCTGTCGAGTATTTCCTGGAGGAAGAATTTTTTTAGGAGAATTCTTGCCCCCGGAGGACATGCCCTTAAAAATATGTCAGTATCGAGTTTGTCAACACCATTTTTGCGAATCATCGGTGTGCTCGTGTCGAAGTAGTAGATATCTTCACCACAAATCGCCCAGTTCGAAATCTGACCGTCGAGTCCTATTTGTAATCCTTCTTCCCTTCTGGCATCATTGAAATCCCAGACTTTCTTCATCTCCTTCAGAACACTCTCGAAGACGTCTAAAGCATCCTTCAAAGTTGCATTTTGTAGGATTTTGTTACCAATACCCTCTAATTTCTCCTGCATAAGAAAAAGAACGATTCTTCCATCGCTGGTTGTGACATAAATGGCATCACTTTCGGGAATTTTTAATCCTGCCATTCTGAGCAATTCTACGTATTCAAAATAGGTGTCAATGTATTTTTTAACCTGCTTGACCGATCTAAACATCGGAATCCTCTTGAAGGCGATGCCGGGATATTCTGGAATTTCAAAGACTGTGCTTATCTCTCCGTAACCAAGAATCTTTATGTTTTCTGGTTTTGCTGGGTTCAGTCTCTCCTCAAAATCCTTCAGAATTTCTGCGTCGACCTTCATAGCATTGCCCTTATCATCTCAACCATGTCTCTCCGCTGGGAGGTCATCTCCAAAGCATTTCTGAGGTTCTCTGAGATGTAGTCTGTATGTTCTTGGCTGATGATAAGAGGGGGCAGGAACTGCATCACAGATGTGTCGTTGTTGGCATAAACGGCAAGAATGCCGTTGTGGTAGCAGGATATTGACAGCAACGGTCCAAAACCCTCCTCAACCATCTTAATTCCGATGAAAAGCCCCTTCTGTCTTATTTCTTCCAAAAAGTCGAACTCTTCCTTCATCTTTTCCAGTTCATTGGACAAAAGGGAAGCCATTTTTCTGACGTTGTTCATGAAGGATTCATTTGAGGTAATCTCAAGCACCTTTAAAGCAACGGCACAGCCTATCTCAGCCCCACCGAAGGTTGACACATGTATGAAAGGATTCTCCGACATGAAATCATCAAGTCCGTCTTTAAAACACGTTGCTGAGATTGGGTAAATTCCTCCCGACAACCCCTTTGCTGTGATTATAACGTCAGGAACCACCTTGTAGTGCTCTATCCCCCACATCCTACCAGTTCTTCCAAGTCCCGTCTGCACCTCGTCCACCATCATCAAGCAATCTTTTTCGTCACATATCTCCCTCACACGCTTATAGAAGTCATCCGGTGGTAGGGGCATGCCGAGCGTAGCGGGGATGGTTTCGAAAAGCACGGCTGCAGTTTCGGAATCTACAGCCCTTTCGAGGGCTTCAGCGTTGCCAAATGGCACTTCAACAAATCCCGGAGCAAGCGGTTCGAAGGGCCTCTTGTATTTCTCATCCCCTGCAGCAAGAGCAAATCCTGTATGACCGTGATAACCGCCTCTGGCGTAAACAATCTTCTTTTTTCCAGTATGCCCTCTTGCCAGCTTTATCGCAAAGTCAATCGCTTCCCCGCCACCAACGCCGAAAACCGTTCTGCTTATATCTCCCGGCATAACTTCAGCCAGCTTTTCTGCAAGTCTTGCACGCTGTTCGCTGATAAGGTGGTGGTTTCCAATGTCCAGCTCCTCAACAGCCTCCCTCAGAGTGCTCACTACTTCAGGATGCCTGTGGCCGAGATTGAAAACTCCTCCGTTGCAGTGACAGTCCATCAATCTTCTCCCATCCAAATCCCAGTACCATACCCCTTCCCTTCTCGCAGGAACGAAGTCTATACCGACCATTGAGAAAAATTTGGCTTTAGCTGGAGAAACGTATCTGGCGAAGGAGTCAATGATTTCGGATTTGCTCCTCCCTCCAACAAACCCCATGTAAAAAATTGGAAAATAAATCATTATATATTTTTTGGAATTTGGTTGATGACTTGGAATCCCTAAGCTCAAAATTGAAGGGTTTGTAATCTCCCTTAGTCCACATTAAAAGCTGTTTAGAGCTTTGAAAAGTAGTTTTCCGAATTGCCACCGGGAGTAAGTTGAATTAAGTAATCCGAGTTTACAGTCTATAAAGCTGTTACGTGAAGATGTCACATCACTGTAATATCGTAGAAAAGCAATCTTATCGGTCTGCCCCCATCAGCTTCTGAAAGATGTCTTTTTAAACCAAAAGGTTTAAAACCGCATCCCAGTGTTATTGAAGAGCCGATGAATGATGATGTAAAGAAGGAGGTGATGATATGTACGTGAGGTTCGAGGTTCCCGAGGATATGCAGAATGAGGCTTTGAATCTCCTTGAGAAGGTAAGAGAGACTGGGAAGGTGAAAAAAGGTACAAATGAGACTACAAAAGCGGTGGAGAGGGGTGTTGCAAAGCTCGTGTATATTGCAACAGATGTTGACCCACCCGAAATTGTGGCGCATCTTCCCCTTCTTTGCGAGGAGAAAAACGTGCCTTACATTTACGTAAAAAGCAAAAACGAACTTGGGAAAGCAGTGGGGATAGAGGTTAGCTGTGCCTCTGCCGCGATAATCAACGAAGGTGAGATGAGAAAGGAGCTTGCAGGACTTGTTGAGAAAATCAAAGGTCTCAAAAAGTAATTTAGGGTGGTAGTATGACTGATGAAGAAGATATTCAGCCCGCCGAGGTTATCGAGCTTGTTGGAAGGACGGGAATGCACGGAGAGGTTACGCAAGTAAAAGTGAGAGTTCTGGCGGGTGAAAATAAAGGTAGAGTAATAACGAGGAATGTATTCGGTCCTGTTAAGGTTGGAGACATCATAATGATAAAGGAGACGGCAAGAGAGGCAAGGAAGCTTGCAGTGAGGTGAAAAAAATGGAAAAGAGAGTCTGCTCATTCTGTGGTTACGAAATTGAGCCAGGAACAGGAAAGATGTATGTGAGAAGAGATGGAAGAGTATTTTACTTCTGTTCTGGCAAGTGTGAGAAAAACATGCTCAAGCTGAGAAGGAAGGCAAGAAGGCTGAAGTGGACAAAACACTACTCAAGGTGATTCCATGGAGAAAACTTTTGTTATGGTAAAACCTGATGGGGTACAGAGAGGTCTCGTTGGAGAAGTGGTCAGTAGACTTGAAAGGAAGGGGCTGAAGATTGTTGCGATGAAGATGCTCTGGATAAAGAGGGAACTTGCAGAGAACCATTATGCAGAGCACAAAGACAAACCCTTTTTCTCATCCCTCGTCGAGTACATAACGAGTGGACCTGTTGTTGCGATGGTTGTTGAGGGTAGGAACGCAGTAAAGGTTGTCAGGAGCCTTGTTGGAGCCACAAATCCTGTAGAGGCTGCAGTTGGAACAATCAGAGGTGATTTCGGATTAGATGTGGGAAGGAATATAGTCCACGCGTCTGACTCTCTTCAATCAGCTGAGAGAGAAATATCTCTGTTTTTCGACGAGAAGGAGATAATTGACTACGAGAGGATTGACGAATCCTGGATTTACGAGGAGAGATGAGCAAGGAAAAGAAGGATGAAAAGCCGCTTAGGACACCGATAGTGGCTGTATTAGGGCACGTAGACCATGGTAAGACAACTCTTCTGGACAGGATCAGAAAATCAAGGGTTGTTGCAAAGGAGGCTGGGGGAATAACCCAGCACATCGGAGCGACTGAAGTTCCCATTGATGTGATCAAGCAAATCTGCAAGGATATATGGAAGGTTGAGGTCAAAATCCCTGGCCTTCTTTTCATTGACACTCCTGGCCATAAGGCATTCACAAATTTGAGGAGGAGAGGAGGGGCTTTAGCAGACCTTGCAATTCTAATTGTGGATGTGAACGAGGGCTTCAAGCCACAAACCGAGGAAGCTCTGTCAATTCTCAGGACGTTTAAAACTCCCTTTGTGGTTGCGGCAAACAAGATTGACAGAATTCCGGGATGGCAGAGCCAAGAAGATACACCTTTCATGAAAAGCTACGCAATGCAGGAGGAAATTGCAAGGCAAAATCTTGAAAACCGCATTTACAGCTTGGTTGCTGAACTGTACAGATACGGATTTTCAGCAGACAGATTTGACAGAATAAGTGACTTCACGAGGACTGTGGCAGTCGTTCCCATTTCTGCTCTGAAAGGTGAGGGTATTCCTGAATTGCTGCTAATACTCGTTGGACTTGCGCAGAGGTACCTTGAAAAGAATCTCAGACTTCACATTGGCGGTAAAGCAAGGGGCACGGTGCTTGAGGTTAAGGAAGAGAGAGGGCTCGGCGTTACGTGTGATGCTATCCTTTACGATGGAACGCTTAAAGTTGGAGATAAAATTGTAATAGCTGGAAAAAATGAAGTTATAGTTACAAATATCAAGGCAATCCTGAAACCCCCGCCTGTACGAGAGATGAGGGTCGAGAGCAGATTTAAGAATGTGAAGAGTGTTACGGCTGCTGCTGGAATAAAGATTGTGGCACCTAACCTCGAAAATGTGCTTGCTGGAAGTGAGTTTGAGGCTGTTGAGAGTGAAGAGGATGTAAAGGCCTTTGAGGAGAGAATGAAGAGGGAGTATGAAGAGATCGCAATAAGAACCGATGAAGAAGGCATTGTTCTTAAAACAGACACTCTCGGCTCTCTTGAAGCTTTGATAAACGAGCTGAGACTTGAAAACATACCGATAAAGAAGGCGGAGGTCGGAGATGTTGATAAAAGGGATGTGGTGGATGCTTCAGCGAATAGGGATGAGCTCAACAGGGTTGTTCTCGCATTCAACGTTAAGCTTCTTCCTGGAATTGAGGAGGAGGCAAAGAAGTACGGGGTTAGGATTTTCTCGCATGAGATTATCTATACTCTGCTCGAGGATTTTGTCAAGTGGAGGGAAGAGGAGAGACTGGCGAGGGAAAGGCAGAAGGTTGAAGCTCTGATTAAACCCGGAAAAATAAAGCTGCTCAAAGAGTTCATTTTCAGGAGGAGTAAGCCAGCAATTGTCGGTGTCAGGGTGCTTGCGGGAGAGTTAAAGAGAGGCGTGGATTTGGTCAAGCCTGATGGAACAAAAGTAGGGGCGGTGAGAACGATGCAGAAGGAAGGAAAGAACATTGCGGTTGCAAAAGCGGGAGACGAGATTGCAGTCGCGATTGAGGATGTCACAATCGGCAGACAGCTTGAGGGTGATGAAGTACTTTATGTTGATGTCCCTGAAAGGCATGCAAAAATAATAGAGCGTGACCTCCTTGACTCTCTCGATGGAGATACAAGGAATGCTTTTCTGGAGTTTCTGGAGATAAAGAGAAAAGAAAATCCATTTTGGGGCAAATAGCATGAAGGCAATTGTGTTTACAAGCAAATATTGCCCCTACTGCAGGCATTTTGAGACAGTAGTTGAGAGGCTTAAGAAGGAGGTAAACATCGAGTTTGAGATTGTGGATGTGGACGAGAAGTGGGAGTTGGCTGAGAAATTTGAGGTTGTGATGCTACCAACTCTTGTTTTGATCAACAAAGGAGAGGTAGTGGGAGGTTTTATGGGTTTTGCAGACTATAACACAGCTCTTGAGGCAATGAAAGAGCAGATTTCTGAAATAAAAAATCTAATCTGACAAGATGGTTATGTGACTTTTGTCAATAAGGGTCAAGATATTGTTATAAAACTTAGCATGAGCTATATGACATGAAGAGGCTACTTGTCGTATTTGCAGTAATGGCAATATCAGTGCTTTTGCTTGGGTGTGCACAACAGCAACCTGCAGAGAAGGAAGAGGTAAAGGCGTTAACCATAGGTGTAACTGACAAGATAACAGACCTCGACCCAGCCAACGCTTACGACTTCTACACGTGGGAAGTTCTGAACAACGTAATGGGAGGGTTGATGAGGTACAAGCCCGGAACAACGGAACTTGAGCCATACCTTGCGGAAAGCTACGAAGTGCAGGATGATGGCTTGGTTTACGTATTCCACCTGCGAAAGGACTTGAAGTTTGCCGACGGCACACCATGCAAGGCCCAGGATGTTGTCAGAAGCATTAAGAGAGTCATGTCAATACAGGGCGATCCGTCGTGGCTCGTAACAGATTTCGTGAAAGATGTTGAAGCAGTTGACGAGTACACAGTCAAGTTCACGTTGAAGAAGCCCACATCCTATTTCCTCGCTCTACTCGCCACGCCACCCTACTTCCCGGTCCATCCCGCATACAAGGAAAACGAAATTGATACTGACCAGACCGCGGGAGGAGTTGGACCCTACAAGATCGTGGAGTGGAAGAGAGATCAGGAGTTAATCCTCGAACCTAACCCATATTTCTTCGGTGACAAGCCAAAGACAGACAGAATCGTTGTAAGATTCTACAAGGATGCTACAACTCTCAGGCTCGCAATTGAGAAGGGAGAGATTGACATTGCGTGGAGAACGCTTACACCAATAGACATCGAGTCTCTGAAAGCCAACGCCAACCTAAAAGTGATTGAAGCTCCCGGTGGTTTCATAAGATATCTCGTGCTCAACGGCAATGAAAGCACGGAATATCCAACGAAGGACGTGAATGTAAGAAAAGCCATTGCGGCTGCAATAGACAGAAATGACATCGCTGAGAGAGTATACAGAGGAACTGTGGAACCACTGTACTCCTTAGTGCCGATCGGAATGTGGAGCCACATTGATGTTTTCGAGGAAATGTACGGTGACGGAAACATAGACCTCGCAAGGCAGTATCTGCAGCAGGCTGGATACAGTGAGGATAACAAGCTGAAGCTCGAACTGTGGTGGACTCCGACGCACTACGGTGACACGGAGAAAGACCTCGCTCAGGTTCTGAAGGAGCAGCTTGAGAAGACTGGAATGATTGAGGTGGAGCTAAAGAGCGCAGAATGGTCAACTTACGTTGACTATGCCAGAAAGGGAGCAATGATGGCATCCCTCTTTGGCTGGTATCCTGACTATCTTGATCCAGATGACTACACCACGCCATTCCTTAAGTGCACTGCAAACAACTGGCTTGGCTACCCGTACTGTGACGAAGAAATGGATCAGATGCTCGAACAGGCATCTATTGCAACATCTATGCAGGAGAGAGAACAGCTCTACAAGCAGATTCAGCAGAAACTCGGAGAGGATGCACCAATTATACCACTGATTCAGGGCAAGTTGACCATTGTGGCGAAGAAGAACATTGAGGGCATAACACTCGACCCAACAATGATATTCAGATACTACCTTATATATGAAACAACTTAATAAATTTTTTATTTTTTATATTCTGCCAATCTTCACAAAAAATATATACTTGAGCAATAGGCAGCCTTCATGGAAGAAAACTTGTTCGTAGCTACTGGTCTTTTTATTATACTTGCCCTCGTTCTAATACTTCCGTTCCGTGTTAAAAGGGTTGAGGAAAATCTCGAACCCTTTTTCCTGATAATGGGTATAGCGTCGGTCACGGTAAGCGGTTTGTGGAGCTACGAATTGGTTATCGAAGCTGTTGAAACTCCTTTTAAAATTACAGAGTTTGCTGGAATTCCAATAGGAATATTTCAAGTGGTACTCATTGTGGGTTTGCTCATACACTTCTTCAACAAGCAGGTTTACTCTTTTCTTGTTTCAGTGCTCAGAAGGCTTGGGATGAGGGTATTCGCTTTTGTTGTAATATCAGTCTTTGGACTTGTCTCAAGCATAATTTCTGTGATTGTTTCAGCAGTAATTCTTGCTGAAATCGCACTTGTGACACCCCTTGAGAGAAAAAGAAAAATCGAGTTCGTTGTGATAGCGTGCTTTTCTGTAGGTCTTGGTGCTGCTTTGACTCCAGTTGGTGAGCCACTTTCAACCATAGCAATCAAGAAACTCAATGAAGACTTCTTCTATCTTGTAGAGCTCATTGGAAAGTACATAATTCCATCTGTCATCGTTCTTGGGATATATGGCGCTTTCAGGGTTGGTAAGGTATCAGTGGAGAAAATAGAAGTTCCTGAATACGTTGAGACGATAAGAACTGTCGTAGTGAGAGCGATCAGAGTTTACGTCTTCATCGCAGCTTTAGTGTTGCTTGGGGAAGGATTTACACCAATAATAGACTGGTATATTTCAAAAATACCTCCGGAGATTATTTACTGGGTGAACATGATTTCAGCAGTTCTCGACAACGCAACACTTGCAGCAGCGGAGATTGGACCACAGCTAACGGAACTGCAGATCAAGGGTGCTTTGATGGGTCTGATAATTTCAGGAGGGATGCTAATTCCGGGAAACATACCTAACATCGTCGCAGCAGGGAGATTGAGGATTACAATGGGTGAGTGGGCGAGAATAGGGGTCCCGCTTGGTCTTTTGATGATGGCGATATTCTTTGTGCTCATTTACTTTGTCGGGGTTTGAGTTTGAAGAATTTCTTTTAAAGGGCCTATAGACAAGACGAAAAAGTGCGGGGGGAGGGATTCGAACCCTCGAACCCCTACGGGACGGGACCCTGAATCCCGCGCCTTTGTCCGCTCGGCAACCCCCGCCTGAAAGTCTCTCACGGACTGGATTTATGAGGTTTGTGGTTTCAAAACAAATAAATTCCCTTCGTTTTAGTTTATGAGAGTGAAGGCTGTTGAATGCAGAGATGTCTGGATGGTTTACAGGAATTTTATGGAAAGGGGAGTAACAGCCCTTAAAGGGGTTAGCTTGGACATTGAAAATGGAGAGATTTTCGGTATTTTAGGTCCAAATGGGGCGGGAAAAACAACCCTGATCTCTGTTCTTTCAACAATTCTTATCCCAACCAAGGGGGAGGTAAGGATACTCGGAATAGATGCCTTCAAAAACACTAAGAAGGTCAGAGAAAGGGTGAACATAACGAGCGGTGTGAGGTTACCGTGGGGAATGAAAGTATATGAATGTCTTAGATTCTATGCGCTCTGTTATGGAATCACAGACAGGAATGTAATTGAAAAACTAATTGCAGACTTTGAATTGGAAGATTACAGAAACACACGGTTCGACGATCTTTCTGCTGGAAATAAGCAGAAACTGAACCTTGCAAGAGCTTTTCTTAATAATCCAGAAGTGGTTTTTCTTGACGAGCCCACAGCGAACCTCGATCCAGATATTGCCAGAAAAATACGGGAGATGATACTCCAGATTATAAAGGAGAAGCACACCACCATAATCTTAACCACCCATAACATGAGAGAGGCTGAGATGCTCTGTGATAGGATTGCTTTCATCAGAGACGGTAAAATAATCGCAGAGGGCACATCTGAAGAACTCAAAAGGTTTACGAAGGCAAACGAGAGGGTGATTGTGGGCTTCAAGAAACCTGCTTTGTCTTCGCTACCCACTACCTACCCATACGAACTCGATGAAAATTCTGCCATTTTCTACGTGGATGATGCTGAAAGATTTGCTCCAAAAATAGTGCTGGAATTAAGTAAAGCGGGTATTGAGATAGAATATGTAAAAATGGAGGAGATAACACTTGAAGACGTCTTCATCGAGCTTTCGGAGAGTAATTAGCGAAACGATTGCCTTTACCTATCGAAATTATGTCGTGACCAAAAACGAATTTTACGCAATATTCGAGATGCTTTTCTGGCCACTTGTAACCTTAATCTCAGTTGGTCTGCTTGGAGAGTTTCTGTATCTCAGCAAAAATGAAGTCGCGTTCATAATTATTGGCGTAATTGCTCTCAGCGTTGTACACATCGTGCAAATTGATGTTACTTATGTTATGCTGCTTGACATGTGGAGCATGAGCTTGAAATACATAATCGTCTCGCCGATACCTTTCTACAGGATGGTTGTTGGTGCTTGGCTTTTTGGTGCTGTAAGGGGTACAGTGTCTTTAACGTTGCTCATTCTTCTTAGCTCCGCCTTCTTCAACTTCTCCTTTGAACTTCCCTTATCAGCAGCAATCATATTTACAATCGGTCTTTTCGCAAGTGCAATCCTTATAGGAATCTTTAACTGTGTGCTAATTCTAATTTTCGGCAGAAGGGCGGAAATCTTTGCTTGGACGTTAACAGCAATAATCTTGATTTTTTGTGGGATTTATTACCCTGTCACCATTCTCCCAGAGCCCTTTAGAACTTTTGGCCTTCTTATCCCAATCACCCACTTTCTTGAATACTTCAGGTCTTTCTATGGTTTCTCTCCAACCTTGGAGAATCCACTTGTACCTGGCATCGTTGAGACTGTCATCTACCTTCTGCTCCTTCTAATCGTTGCAGAACTTAGTATGAGAAGAGCAAGAAAAACAGGACTTGTTTTGAAGCTTTCTGGATGACATCGAAAACATTTTAAATGGATTTTTTGAAAAACAGGCAATGAAATTCAAGTGCGTACTCTACACATGGAGCGACATTCAGAAGCTCTGCAAGCTACTTTCAGAGAAGATCAAGGAGAGTGGTTATAGGCCTGAGGCCATAATAGCAATTGCAAGAGGTGGATGGGTTCCGGCGAGAATAGTCTGCGATCATCTCGACATTAAGGAACTATACAGCGTAAAAACAGAGCACTGGGGCGTAGTTGCCACAACAACAGGAGAAGCGAGAATTACTCAACCCCTGAACGCCAACATAGAAGGCAAAAGGGTGCTGATTGTTGATGATGTTGCTGATACTGGAGACACGATAAAAGTTGTTTCAGAGCATGTTAAAGAATTCTCTCCTGCTGAAGTAAAAGTCGCCGTAATTGACTACAAGAAAACGTCCAAATTCGTGCCAGACTTCTATGCTGCGGAAATGGAAAGCTGGAAGTGGATAGTCTATCCTTGGAGTATTAAGGAAGAACTGAGGGACCTTATAAACAAAGCTGGAGCGAAGACCGTTGAGGAGGCGGTGAAAGCGCTGAAGGAAGAATTTGATATCGAAGTGAACGAAGATATGGTGAGAGATGTTCTTTCCGACTGCTGATATAGAAAAGCTTAGAAGGATCATAGAGGTTGCAAAGGGGGATAGAAGGGCTGATTTGGTTGTTAAGAAAGCCCAGATTGTAAACGTCATTACTGAAGAGGTAATCGAAGCAGACATAGCGATTTGTGGGGATATAATCGCGGGCTTGGGGAGCTATTCTGGCATCAAAGAGATTGATGCCCGAGACCTCTATGCCGTGCCAGGATTAATTGATGCCCACACCCATGTCGAGATGTCTATGCTCGCCCTATCAGAATTTGCCAGACTCGTTGTTCCACGAGGAACAACAGCCGTTATTGCAGACCCGCATGAGATTGCCAACGTGCTCGGCAAAGATGGGGTTAAGCTTTTACTTGATGAAGCAGAAAGCTCACCTCTGAGACTTTTCTGTTTAGTCCCATCCTGTGTCCCGTCATCTCCTCTCGAAACGTCTGGAGCAGTCATCAATGTAGAGGACATTTCAGAGTTGCTCGAACTCGATGGCGTCATCGGACTGGCAGAGGTTATGAACTATCCGGGAGTTGTCAATGCCAATACGGATGTCATCGAGAAGATTTTGGCTGCAAAGGGGAAGGTTATTGACGGGCATGCGCCGGGATTGAGCGATAAAGCCTTAAACGCCTACATCTCCGCTGGCATATCTTCCGACCATGAGTCCACGACCCACGATGAGGCTTTAGAGAAGCTCAGATCAGGAATGTGGATTATGATCAGAGAGGGATCTGCTGCGAGGAACTTGAAGGCTTTGAAGAGTATTGCCGGAAACAGACACACCATGCTTGTAACTGATGGAGACAGGAGCGTGACAGATATAATTAAGGAAGGTTATCTTGACTACGTTTTCAGAAGGGCTGTTGAGGAGGGCATTGACGAAATCAAAGCTCTTCAGATGCTCACACTTAACCCGGCAGAGTACTTCGGAATCAACGCTGGAATCATAGCTCCTTCGAGATTTGCGGACATTGTTCTGCTGGAGAACCTAAGACAGTTTAGGGTGAAAGAGGTTATAGCAGGTGGAAAAATACCAGAATTCAAACTATTCAGACATCCTGAGTGGGTGAAGAGGACAGTCAGGGCGAAAAAACTCACTCTGGAAGATATCAGGATAGACAGAGCAGGAAAAGCAAGGATTATAGAAGTTTACGATGGCGAGATTGTTACTGGAGAGAGTGTGGAGTTTGTGAGCGGAATAGACGTTTCAAGAGACATTCTGAAGGCTGTAGTTGTAGAGAGGCATTTGGGAAGCGGAAGAGTTGGAAAGGCTTTCGTCAGAGGCTTTGGATTTCAGAGAGGTGCCATTGCTCAGAGCATTGCTCACGATGCTCATAACATTGTCGCTGTTGGAACGAGTGATGAGGAGATATGCAGGGCGGTGAACAGAGTGATAGAGCTTCAGGGGGGAATTGTTGTTTCGGACGGGAAAATAAAGGCCGAACTTCCATTGCCTGTTGCTGGCATAATGAGCGACGAAAAAGCGGAGATTGTGGCTGAGAAGCTAAGAAGGGTCGAGGAGGCGATAAAAGAACTGGGATGCAGGTTGAAATCTCCAGTGATGACTCTCTCCTTCATAGCACTGCCTGTAATTCCCAAACTAAAGGTTACAGACCTCGGACTTGTTGATGTCGTCCATTTCAGAATTGTGGATATGTTTACCTGACGCAGTCAATCTCAGGTGAGTATTTCTTGATGTCAATTACTGGTGATTCGTCAAGTGCATCGAGCCATTTAACTTTTAAGATGTTTTTCTTAACCTCCACAACCTCTACAACACAGAAGCCAATTGGGTTTGGTCTGCTTGGAGACCTTGTTGAAAAAACACCTCTCTCCTCCGTTTCGCCCGGAGGTACAACCTTCAGCTTTTCCCTGCTTGCCCTATCCATCCAGTAAAGGACAATAACATGCTCACACTTCTCAACACCATCAAGAGCATCGCTGTATTCGTCGAATACTACAATCTCTGATACTTCTTGGGACTGTCTTCCCTGTCTCGGCGCTTCGTCCATACTTTTAAAGGGTGATTTAACAATTCCGACTGGTTTCAGGGAGATTTCCATGGGGATTATAGGCATAGGAGCTATTTACCTTTGCGGTGGCTTCCAAAATTTTTTATTCTAACTGTTTCAACATTCTTCTAATGAAAACGATAATAATGGCAGGAGGTTATGCGACGAGACTCTGGCCAATCACAAAAACAAAGGCAAAACCCCTACTGCCCGTTGGAACTAAAAAAATAGTGGATATTATCTACGAAAAGGTTTCGAAATTTGATTCTGAAATTCTCCTATCAACAAACAAGCGTTTTGAAGAAGATTTCAGGAGATGGGCTAAAGACAAGGACGTGAAGGTTGTTGTTGAGGATACTATGAGGGAAGAGGAGAAGCTGGGGGCTGTAAAGGCTCTGGCCCAAATAGCCAAGGATATTGATGAGGACTTCCTTGTTGTTGCCGGCGACAACATTTTTTCCTTCGATATTGATCCCCTAATTGAATTATTCAACGAAAAGAGGAAGCCTGTCACAGCACTCTATGATGTCGGAGATTATGAACTTGCCAGAAGATATGGAGTTGCTGAGCTGGATGGTTGGATCGTTAAAAGGTTTTACGAAAAGCCTGAAAAACCACCATCAACCCTCGTCGGCATTGCGATTTACGTTTTTCCCCAGAAAGTTGCGGACATACTTCTTAATTATGTGGAGAGTAGCGAAATGAGCGATAATCTCGGAGACTTTCTCAGCCATCTCTGCGAAAACATGGATGTCTATGGCTACGCTTTCACGAACGGTAACTGGTATGATGTGGGAAATCCAGACTCTTACATCGAGGCCTTTAAATTCTACACTGACAGTCACGTTGACAAGAGCGTCGAGATTGGCAAGGCCGCCAAAATAATCGAGCCGGTTGTAATCGAGAAAAATGTAGTGATAAAGGGCAGATCAATAGTTGGGCCTTATGCCTATATAGGGGAGGGCTGTGAAATTGAATCCTCCGATGTAAGCGAAAGTGTGGTATTCTCCAAAACCATCATTAAGAAAGTCAGGCTCTGGAGAAGCATTGTGGATGACGCGTGCGAGATCAGGAATATCGAACTAAGCAGCTCAATCATCGGTGGACACGCGAGGATACAGAGGGGATGAGGGTAGCGATTATTGACGGATATGTTGACGAACCATCATGCCTCGGCGTCCCACCCTACATCGCTCCATATCCACGTTACATTTACGGGATGCTTCGCACACTCGGACATTCAGCCACTTATTTTACAATAGACTATCTCAGGACGAATTACGAGATTCAGAGAAAACTAAGAGCTTTTGATCTTGCAGTCATCATTGCGGGAATCGCTGTTCCCGGGAAATATCTTGGCGGAAATCCTCTCAGCAAAAAAGAACTCTTATCTATTGGAATGGCAAAAAGGAACATTCTCGTTGGCCCCATAACACTGGAACTCTCAAAAAAGGAAAGATTGGCGCTTCAGGATTCCAACATTGAGGTAATTGACTTTCCCTTCGAAAGAAAGCTTTTCTATTTACTTAATGGTGCAGAATACAACTTAAACAGGTTTGCCGCTGTGGGGGCAGAGGTGGTAAAGCAACACCCGGACTTTCCACACATAATCTGCGAAATCGAAACTTATCGCGGATGCTACTGGGGAAAGTGTTCCTTCTGCATTGAGAGAATCCACAGGTTATGGCTAAGAAGTCCAGAGGATGTTCTGAAAGAGGTCAAAGCCCTTTACGATTGTGGAGTAAGGCACTTCAGACTTGGCAGACAGACGGACTTTCTCACGTATTTAGCAGATTTTGAAACTGCAGACGGAATTCCCAAACCCAGCCCTGATTTGATGAAAAAGTTTCACAGAGCTTTATGGAGCCTGTGTCCGAAGACAAAAACGCTCCATCTTGACAATATAAATCCCAAAACGATTGCTGAGTATCCGGAGGAGTCAAAAGAGGTTATAAAGACCATCATCCTCTTCCAAACTCCGGGAAATGTGGCAGCAATGGGTTTGGAAAGTGCAGATGAGCGAGTGGTGAGGAAAAACACCCTATGCGCAACTCCAGATGATGTAATGAAGGCCATCGAGATCGTCAACGAATTCGGAAAATTTCCGGGTTATAATGGGCTTCCATACTTCTTGCCGGGGATTAATTTTGTTGTGGGTTTAAAAGGAGAGACAAAAGAGACATTTGAGCTGAACTATGAGTTTCTCGAAGAAGTAATTAATAGAGGTCTCCTCCTGAGGAGGATCAACATAAGGCAGGTCAAGATATTTCCCGGAACGCCTATGGAGAAGGAAGGGGATAAAAAGCTGCGGAAACACAGAGCACAGTTTTTAGCTTTCAAGAAAAAGGTTAAAGAGAATATAGACATCCCGATGATGAGAAAAATACTTCCTAAGGGTAGGAAGATCACAGATTTGCGTGTTGAGGTTACTGGAGAGAAAATTAGTTATGCACGACAGCTCGCTACATATCCGATTCTCGTTAAACTTGTTGGAAATTACGAGAGGAACCGATATCTTGACGCAAGAGTTGTTGACCACAGCCACCGTAGTGTTACAGCCGTGGAAGCGGATATTGACGTAAACTCCGCAACTCTCGAACAGCTTGAATTTGTGCTCGGTAAAGCAGGACGAGAAGTTTATATTCAAAGACCTTTTAAAGATGTCGTGGAGTTTAAGGGCATAGCGGGAAAGATGGGATTGATTTACTTCTCCATCGGTGGGGAGAAAAATTAGTTAATTCCGAGATTAAACCCTTCAAAAGTGGATATGATTCAATTGTAAATAAAAAAAATTGAAAATGGAAAAAGCTATAAATGGTGAGTATGGCTTAATTTCTGGTGGTTACATGAATATCTTTGAGAATCTTTTAAGCAGCGTTAACATATTTAAAAATAGAGATGTGTTGAGGCACAGTTACACCCCAGAAAAGCTTCCTCACAGGGAGGAGCAAATAAACCAGCTTGCTTTACTGCTCTCACCATTGCTTAAGGGTGGTGCGTCATCTAACATCTTTATTTATGGTAAAACTGGAACTGGGAAGACGGCAACTGTGAATTTTGTGGGCAGACAACTTGAAGAAGCCAGCAAGAAGGCCAAACAGAATGTGGTAGTCCATTACATCAACTGTGAGATAGTTGATACTGCCTACAGAGTTCTCGCAAGCATTGCCCGAAGGTTTGGTAGCAATGTGCCGATGACTGGCTGGCCAACAGATCAGGTTTACGATGAAGTTAAGAAGGTTCTTGAGTTGAGGAAGATTAGGGTGCTCGTAATTCTTGATGAGATTGACAAGCTTGTCAAAAAAGCAGAGGAGGCACTCTATGGACTTACAAGGATTAACTCGGAATTAAAAAATTCGAGTATAAGCCTGATAGGGATTTCGAATAATCTGAAGTTCAAAAATTTTCTCGATGCGAGGGTGTTGAGCTCGCTGAGCGAGGAGGAGATAGTATTCCCACCTTACAATGCTGAGCAGCTTGAGGATATACTGCTGCAGAGGTCAAAACTTGCCTTTGAGGATGGGGTGCTGGAAGAGGGTGTGATTCAGCTATGTGCAGCGATCGCAGCTCAGGAGCATGGTGATGCGAGGAAGGCATTGGATTTGCTAAGGGTGAGTGCTGAGATTGCAGAGAGGGAGAAGGATACGAAGGTAAGAGTTGAGCACGTTAGGAAGGCTCTGAGGAAGATCGAAACGGACTACATGATCGAAACCGTGAGAACACTACCTGTACACAGTAAAATACTTCTTTACAGCATGTCTTTGCTTTCTGAAATAGCCGAGAAATTCACGACAGGTGAAGTTTACTGCGTTTACAAAAAGCTGTGCAGCAAGGTTGGCGTTGACTCTCTCACACAGAGGAGAATCAGCGACCTAATTTCAGAACTCGATATGCTCGGTGTTGTGAACTCGGTGATAATATCCAAGGGAAGATACGGTAGGACAAGGGAAATGAAGCTGGAAGCCGATAGAGATGCTCTTAGAAAGGTGCTGGAGGAGGATTACAGGTTACAGTCGTTGAAAAAATTCGGTGGCGACCTCAAGAAGTTTGCAAATCTAAAACTTTTTGAGTCTTAGAAACTTTTTTATTTTTGAACTCACACTATTAACTACCCGGCGAGCCCGCCAGCCATGCGTTCCCTGAGCAGTGAGGGGGATTCCACTTGGCGGGCAACAATATCCTTAAGCGCACCTCAACTCAAGAACGAAAACAGCACCTCTTGGATTGTTATCTTCTATCCTTATCCTTCCGCCGTACCTTTCAATAACCTTCTTCACTATGTATAGCCCCAAGCCCAGTATCCCTGCATCTCCAAATTTTGTTCCCTGATCAAAAATTCGCCCTTTAATCTCATCCGGAATGCCCTTACCGTAATCAGCAACTCTAATCTCACAGAATTGTCCACACTGCACACATGAAATTTCAATCTTATCTGTGCCTCCATGATTTACAGCATTTCTTATTAGGTTGTCAAATACTGAGTAAATTGCGTTGTCGGCCAAAATCCGAGAGTTACCTCTAAGCTCTATTGTAACATCATGCTTTGCTTTAATTTCATCCACAACAGACTTTAGTTCAATGGGTTTGAGTTCTCCTTTTCCTTCTGATATTAGAACCTCAAGCTCCTTCATTCTCTTTATGGTCTTTGAAGCTTCAAGAATTCTTTTTTTAATCTTCTCGAGAACTGTGTCGTCACGAAGACTTTCGTAGACCTCAAGCAGTCCAAAAATTGATGTCAAGTCGTTCAGAATGTCGTGTCTAAGAATACTGTTTATCAACGCCATCAGCTCATTTCTGTCTTCAAGCATTTTTTCGAGAGTTTTCAAATTTGTTATATCGCCAACTGCAAAAAACGTTGCCTTATCACCTTGCCACTCTGTATTGAAAAAATTGATCTGCACCCAAATTTCGCTCCCGTCCTTTCTTATGATTTTCTCTACCAAACTGCCCGATTCCAGATTCTTAATATGGTCTAAGAACATCTCACGTCTGGATTCATGTAAAAGATCGTCAAATCCCATTTTGAGAAGTTCCCCACTACTGTAACCAGTTTGCATCTCAGCCACTTTGTTTACGTAAATCATCCCTTCACTGCCGCAAACATATATCCCAAAGGGAGAGTAATCTGCAAGAATTCTAAATTCTCTTTCCATCCTCTTTATTTGGGAAATGTCCCTCATTGTTACGACTATCCCTCTAACCGAAGTATGCAGGAGGTTTTTACCCACTGCCTCAACCTCGACCCAGTGACCCTCTCTGTGTTTTGCCCTGAATTCGATCGTTTCAGGCACTCCCGGATTTTCAAGGAGATAAAGAAGTTTGGAATAAATATAATCCACCTCATCTGGATGTGCAAAGATGAACACGTTCTTTCCTAACAGAGAATCTCTGCTGTAACCTCCGATTTTCTCAATAGAAGGCGAGATATACTTTATATTTCCCAATTCGTCAACTATCATCAGAATGTCTATCGAGTTCTCAACCAAGGCCTTATACCACTCCTTTTCTTCTGGATTAAGTAAAGATAGTATCTTCTCACTTAGAGTGTTGATTTTGTTGTCGGACAAATCCAGCTCACTCCTAAGCATTTCTCTGAGTTTTGATTTCAGATCGTTCATTCCAGCTTCCACGTTCTTTTCAAGAATTCTCTCACCTTTTCTGACTTCAACCATCATCCCTTGTCGAGTTTGTCTAATACTTCTTCACTTCTCCTCACTTGAAATTTAATCTTTTCTCTCACCTTTCACACAAGCTATCTGCCCAGACCTAACTTTTTTGTTTATTTCCAAAACATCCTTTTCCGGGACTATGAGATCGTCAACAGATTTTTCAGCGAGTTCTGCCCTTTTGAAACCAAAAACATCTTCAAAAGGCTTTTATGTTTAGCTTTTTCACTTACAATCTCAGATAAAGACAATTGGATTTTAATAGGGCGTTCAACCCTATTTTCACCCCCATCCACCCTTATTAAGACCTTTGCTTCGCAATTTGTAATACACTCTTATCTTTCCGACTTGGCGGCAATCAGTCTATTTCCTCAAATTGATCCTTTTCAGCTCCACAAACAGGACAAACCCAATCATCTGGTAAATCTTCCCACTTTGTTCCTGCCGGGACATCACTTTCCGGGTCTCCTTCATCTTCATCGTATACATACCCACAAATTGTGCACTGGTATTTTGTCATGCAGTCTCCTAAATTCGAGAGCCTATATAATCATTTCGTTAAATCAAAATAACAAAACAACAGAATTGACACGATGGAAAAAGTTGTAGTGGTGCACTATAGCGAGATTGCAACAAAGGGGAAGAACAGAGAGTTCTTCGAAAAAAAGCTTCTGAGCAATATCAGAAGGGCGACTAAAGCAAGGGTTAGGAGAAGATACGGCAGGATGGAAGTGGAATACAAAGATGGAGTAGTTGAAAGGCTCAGAAAGATTCCGGGGATCAGGTATTTGGGTGTGGGTCTGAAAACTTCACTTGAGATGGATGAGATAAAGGAATCAGCCTTAGAAGTTCTCCCCTCATCTTTTACCTCGTTTAAGGTTGACACATCAAGAAGTAACAAGAATTTCCCGTTAAACTCTGTTGAAATAAACAGAGAAGTTGGGAGACATCTGATGGTGAAGACAGGAAAGAAGGTTGACTTGAAAAGTCCGGATGTTATTATTTGGATAGAAATTTGCGACAAGGAGGCATACGTATACTCGGAGAGGATTGAGGGTGTAGGAGGATTACCCGTCGGCGTTGCGGGTAAGGTTGTTTCGCTGATTTCAGGTGGAATTGACAGCCCGGTAGCGGCATTCATGATGATGAAGAGAGGTTGTGAGGTTGTATTAGCACATTTCTTCAACCAGACGATGCATTCTCCTAAGGTTAGAGAGAAAATAAGGATGCTCGCAGAAAAACTGGCAGAATATCAGGGTGAAATCAAGCTTTATATGGTTCCTTTTCAAGACATACAGATGGAAATAATAAAATCCACTCCGCCAAAGCTTAGGATGATTGTTTACAGGAGAAGTATGATGAGAATGGCGAATTTGATTGCCGAGAAAGAGGGGTGTAAGGCGGTTGTGACAGGCGACAGTCTGTCGCAGGTAGCAAGCCAGACTCTTGAGAATATTAATGTTGTTTATTCTTCATCGCGGTTAACAGTCCTGCCACCACTCATTGGTATGGACAAGGAGGAGATAGTAAATCTTGCGAAAAAAATTGGCACGTATGAAATCTCAATAATGCCCTACGAAGACTGCTGCTCATTTATGATCGCGAGGCATCCTGAAACAAGAGCAAAGATAGAAGAAATCGTCAATTACGAAAATTTTGATGAGTTGGAAGAGAGAGCTGTGGAGAAGAGTGAAATTGTGGAGGTTAAGGTGTTCTGAATGAATGTGATGCAGTGGTTCAAGATTTACGAAGAGATATTGGCAGACTTTGGCTTTAGCCGTGAGGAAGACGAAAAGGCTGCAAAAATCATGAAGGAGCTTGGTGGTGGAAAGCTCATGGATGAATCTGCACTGGAAGTTCTTAAGGGCAAAGATGTGGCAGTCATCGGAGGAGCGTATGAAGGAGAGGAGATTCGGGAAGATGTAAAGATTACGGCGGGAAAAGCAATATACCGAGTTGACTTCACTCCTAACATCCATGTGACCGATTTAGAAGAAGACGAGGGGATTCTAGTTGAATTGGAAAGCAAAGGTTGTATACTCGTTCTACATGCTCATGGAGACAACATTGAACAGATAAGGTCTGTTGTACCGAAGCTGAAGAAATTCGTGGGAACGACACAGAGTGTACCCTTTGACAGAATATACAACTTTGGAGGCTTTACGGATGGAGACAGGGCGGCATTAATCGCTAAAAAGTTTGGAGCCAGAAAAATAAGGCTTTATGGCTTTAATTTTGAAAAAGCGGACAACAAGATCAAGTTGAAGAAATTAAAGTGGGCAAAACGAATACTGGAAAAGGAGGGAATAATTTAAGGTAACAGCTTTAAAGTTCCAAGCAAAATCGAATGAGAGGGCCCGTGGGGTAGTGGATATCCTGGAGGTCTCCGGAACCTCCGACCCGGGTTCAATTCCCGGCGGGCCCGCTTTGTTTTTTAGGACTCGTGAGACCCGTTCAGTTGGAATCATGATGCAGATTTTGATGATAATAGCAAGTTGAGAGTATTGTAACTGTTTGTTTATAACTTACAAAACTAAATTTTAAAATCTGGACTGTTTAGAACTTAACTAACAGCCATATTTTCAAAAATGAAAGAAAAGGTTTAAAAAAGGTTACACCAACAATATTAATCATGTCCTGGGAACTGCTCGGAGTTATAGCCAGCTCCGCAGGAATAGCAGCATCTTTGCTTCTTCTCTACCTTTTCTGCACATTGAGTGAAGAAGAGTTTGATAAAATAACGATTTTCCGGAGTAATATGGGCAGGTTCTTCGCCTGTTCAGCCCTGGCATTTATACTGAACGGTTTTACAGAGGCGCTGGAGCTGTTTTTACCGATGGAAGAACTTGGCATCGAGGAATTGCTTATCGGGCTAAACACCTCAATCTCTGTATTCATAACTTCCGTTACCCTATACGTAACAGTTGTGCTGTGGAAGGTCAGAGGTGGATTGGGGAGTGGTGATGTGTTTTTCGGCAGGTTTGGAATTTCACTGCTCTATATATCTGTGTTTACAATTGCTGTAATCCAGATAAGTGAAGTGGAAGCTGCATACTACCTGATGAAGAAGACGTCTGAAGCTCTAAACCTTCTGCTAATCCCCGTTCTCATATACCTGACAGTGAACTCTCTGAAGTATGACAAGCTCGTCAGCGAGAAGATAATATTCGTCCCTTACCACACTCTTACGGGTTTCATAGGCGTAGTCATTGCATTCATACTGTTCCACCTCTCGCTTCTTGCTCTCGTTGCCGGAAGCAAACATGTTTACAATGTTGTGGAAGCTGGTGCACTCGTCGTCTTTATACTGGCAAGCTACTACTACGGTAGCGAGGTGGAGAAGGCCGTCAGAATGTCAGAGTCCGGTTAACACAAGCGGATATACTTGGAAAACCACTCCAACAATTTCGGCTTTTTATCTGAAATTACAAAAAGTGCTCCGACAGACATTCAAAGAAGGAAAAAAACTATAACTGCAAAACCTTCGGAACATTTTCCTCGTAAGGTGGGTAAATAACCCCGTACTCCGTAATGAGCGCTGAAACGTTTTCCAACGGTGTTGGATCGAAGGCCGGGTTGTAAACTTTAACATCTGGAGGGGCGAGAAGCCTGTTACCGCAGTAAACGAGTTCCTCCTTGTCTCTCTCCTCTATTATGATCTCTTTCATTCTCTTTCCCCAGTCAAAGGTCGCCTTTGGAGCGGCAACATAAAAGGGTATTCCGTACTCCTTTGCAACAATGGATACGGTATAGGTACCTATTTTGTTGAAAACAGCGTCCTTAACTATCCTGTCTGCCCCCACTATCACTTTATCTACCATACCTTGCTGCATGACTATTCCGACCATAGAGTCTGTGATGAGGGTAACCTCGATGCCATCCTGCATGAGTTCCCAGCATGTGAGACGGGAGCCTTGATTTAGGGGTCTTGTCTCACACGCAATAACCCTTATCTCCTTTCCTTGTTCAACAGCACTCCTCACAACACCCAGTGCGGTTCCCCAGTCAACAGTCGCAAGCCTTCCGGCGTTACAGTATGTCAGAACTACATCACCGTTCTCAAGCAGCTCTGCCCCGTACTCTCCCATCTTTTTATTCCTCACAACATCTTCTTCAGCAAGCATCTCAGCTTCTCTCAGAGCAAACTCTCTTATCTCCTCGATGCTGTCACCTTTTAGTGCAGCTCTCAAGACTCTCTCAATACCTACAAAGAGGTTGACGGCTGTTGGGCGAGTGGAAGCAAGAAATTCTGCTGCTCTCTTTAAATAACTCTTCAATTCTTCAACTTCTCTGAATTCTCTCTCATGTGCAGCAAGAGCGATGCCATATGCTCCAGCAGCCTCAAGGGCAGGTGCACCTCTAACTACAAGCCTTTTAATAGCATCGGCAAGTTCCTCAACTTTCTTGCAGGTTATAACTTCCAGCTTTTCCGGAAGTTTCGTCTGATCGATCAGCTTAATCCCGTCGTCCCAGAAGATGGAGCGCATATCATCGGTTATTCACCCATTATATCTCTTTTGCGCTTTGTTGAAACAATAATTCATAATTGCTGATTTTAGATTACTATATTGCAGACGATGGAGTGGGGAAGAAAGGATACGGATTTACTAAGGTCACTTTAAGACTTTACCGGTCATTTCAGCCCATATCCTTAAATCGAGTTCAGCCAAGCTGCAATCGAGTTCTTCAGCAATTTCTGAAAGAGTTTTTTCTATTTTAACGTACTTTCTCTCAGTCATTGTCGTAATTTTTTCGATATATTCTTTCTCCGCCAGCCATCTGAGAATGTGCCTGTCTACAATTGCAATGTCTTGTCTGCCGATATTCCTTAAAAAATGGCTTGCCTCCTTCATTCCAAGACCCTTTACTTTAAGCAGCTCCCTTCTCGCAGCCTTGCTTTCAAGTTCAAGTGCTCGAATTATCTTGTCAAAGTTACTAAAAGCCTCTTTTATGTAAACCTTCTTTCTGTTGTAAAATCTTACTCCTGCTTCTCTCAGAGCACTCAAAATATTTACGGAAGGATTTTCGAGTTTCTTCTGAAATTTAAGCCCTGATAATGCAGACGAGTTGGCTGTGGAGATGCAGAAGGCAAGCTCCGTTTTTATAGTAGCGTTCAAAATCAAATCCGTGAAGGGGTTGAACTTGAAAGTAACTTTACCTTTTTTACCGAGAGTTTCGAACTCACGAAGTCTTTTCAAAATGTATTTATCGAATCCCCTTGCCAGCATTTCGAACCCCTTTCAGAGAGAAAGTGCGGGGGGAGGGATTCGAACCCTCGAACCCCTACGGGAGTGGATTTCTCCCCTTCAGGTCTTGAGTCCACCGCCTTTGGCCACTCGGCAACCCCCGCTCATGCTCTACTTCTAACATCTGCTTATCAAGTTTACTGATTCATCAGTGAGAGGAGCTTTTCGAGAACCTCCTCTCTATTCCCCAACACTTTCACGGTCTTCAGCCTTGATTTTTCCCCGCCCAGTATCTCTGCCCCTCCAAACAGACTGCTCAAAATTTCAACAAGTTCTCTGTTAGCTTTTCCAGCTTTGGCAGGGCTTTTAATCTTTATCTCCACTGCTTTCCTCCATTCGTTGTATCCAAAAGCAACTTTCTTTGAATTTGGAGTTACCTCAATTCTGATCACAACCCCTCCCTCACCTTCACTCAACGCTTCAGCAAGCTCACTTTTTTCGACCATATAACCCCTCAGTAAACTCTATATTTAGCCTCTTCACCCTTTCCTCATGAAAGTTGGAATAATCGGTGCGAGTGGTTACACCGGATCAGAACTGCTCAGAATTCTCGCTAGCCATCCTGAGGCTGAGGTTGCCGCAGCCTCATCAAGAAGATATGAGGGAACTGAGATTTGGAGAGTCCACAGATTCCTCAAGGGATTCTATGATCTAAAATTCTGCAACCCTGAAATTGATAAATTCTCGGATTGCGATGTTGTCTTCACGGCTGTGCCGCATGGAGAAGCCATGAAATACGTTCCAAAATTACTTGAGATTGGAATTAAGGTTGTGGATATCTCTGCTGACTACAGGCTTGATAAGAAAACGTATGAGAGGGTTTACGGGAAGAAGCATGAGGGATACGTTGATGCTGTTTACGGTTTGACGGAACTACACAAAGAGGATATAGAGAAAGCGAATCTCGTTGCAAATCCCGGATGCTACCCCACCGGGACAATTCTTGCTGTAGCTCCTCTTGCAGAACTTGAACTGGTTGATAGGGTCGTTTTTGACTGTAAGAGCGGAATAACCGGAGCTGGAGAGAGTCCTTCATCATTCACCCACTACCCAAACCTTCACGAAGCCATCGTGCCGTATAAGATAACTGAGCACCGGCATTACTATGAGATGGTTCAGGAGCTTGAGAGGCTGCAAAGCGACATCAAGATTTCCTTCACACCTCAGGTCTTTCCAGGCTCTCGTGGGATATTGACAAACGCTCACGTCTTTCCGAGGGGTGAACTCAGTGTAGAAGAACTTTACAGAATATATGAGAAGTTTTACTCCGAATGCTTCTTTGTAAGGCTTCAGGATGAGGTTAAGCTGAGTCAGGTGAGGGGGAGCAACTTCTGCGACATCTCCATCCATCCTGGCGAAGATAGGATAGTAATCATCTCAGCAATTGACAATCTTGTGAAGGGGGCAAGTGGACAGGCAGTTCAGAACATGAACGTGATGATGGGTTTTGATGAAACAATGGGGCTCAGATATCCACCGCTGTTTCCGTGAGCAGAAAAAATTTTTAGACCCTCCGTCAAAAGGACAGGGTGAAAGAAAAAAGCAGAGAGAAGGTAGGAAAAATGTCCACCAAAAATGTGGTAACGATAAATGTTGGTAAAAGCGGGGTAACGGAAAGTTTAATAAACGAGATAAACCTTCTGCTTGAGAAACGTGGTACTGTAAGAGTTAAAATGCTCAGAAATTTCAGAGAATCCTCCGGAAAGCATAAAAAGGAGCTTGCGGAGGAAATAGCATCAAAAGTTAAGGGTAGACTGGTGGATTTCAGAGGTTTCGTGCTAACCTTTGAGAGGTGAAGATATGGCGACAGTATATGATGTTCCGGCAGATTTACTGATAAAGAAGGTTGCTGAAAGATTGAAGGACATGGTAGCCCCTCCTGAGTGGGCAAAGTACGTAAAGACGGGGGTGCACAAGGAGAGAAGTCCTGAGCAGGACGACTGGTGGTATCTCAGGTTAGCTTCTATCTTCAGGAGAATTTACATTGATGGCCCTGTTGGCATAGAGAGGCTCAGAACCTATTACGGTGGTAGGAAGAGGAGGGGATCAAAGCCGCCGAAGTTCAGGAAGGGAAGCGGAGCAATAGTGAGGAATGCGCTCCATCAGCTTGAACAGCTTGGTTTCATAAAAAAGACAAGAGAAGGAAGGGTTGTAACACCTATGGGAAGGTCATTCCTCGACAAAATATCCACCGAGCTGAAGGCAGAGATGGTTTCCGAAGTCCCCGCTCTTGAAAAATACTGAGGGTGATAGTATGGACGATCTTGAGGAAATAAGGCGAAGGAAGCTGATGGAGCTGCAGAGGCAGAAGGAACTGGAGGAACTGCAGAAGGAGGAGATGAAAAGACAGTATGAGATGCAGAAGAAGGCAATTCTGAGGGCAATTCTTGAGCCTGAGGCCAAGGAAAGGCTTTCTCGCGTCAAGCTTGCCCATCCTGAGCTTGCCGAAGCTGTTGAGAATCAGCTAATCTACCTCGCCCAGTCAGGTAGAATTCAGAGTAAGATTACCGATGAGATGCTTGTTGAAATTTTGAAGAGAGTTCAGCCAAAAAAGAGGGAAACAAGAATCATTAGGAAGTGATATTATGGGTAAGAAAACGCTTGGTGTGAAGAAGAGGCTTGCTAAGGCTTACAAACAGAACAGAAGAGCACCAGTCTGGATAACTGTAAAGACTGGAAGAAAAGTTTTTGGCAGTCCGAAGAGAAGGCACTGGAGAAGGAGCAGACTTAAGGCGTGATGGGGTGACGGTATGGCAAAGGTAGAGCTTGAGAGGGTTTATTCGATAAGGCTGAAGCATAAGATGAAGAAATATCCAAGATGGTTGAGGGCGAAGAAGGCTGCAAAGTACGTCAGAAAGTTCCTGAGCAGGCACATGAAGGTTGATCCAAAGAATGTTAAGATTGATACAGCGGTCAATGAGAAAATCTGGGAAAGGGGAGCGGAGAAACCGCCAACGAGAATAAGAGTTAGGGCAGTTAAATTCGACGACGGAATAGTTGAGGTTGAACTTGCCTGAATGAAGATTGCTGTAAACGGCAACCCGCTTGTAGGTCTGTATGCAAAGGTTTCGGAAGAGTTCGCAGTAGTTGGTGTAAAGGATGGCAGACTTATCAGCGCCCTCGAAGAAAGGCTGGATGTGGATGTCATCGTTACGAAAATCGCCGGTTCAGAGCTTGTTGGTGCAATGATTGCCCTGAACTCAAAGGGGGCAGTGGTGAGCAGCTATACACTCTCCCATGAATTGAGTGAGTTAAAAAGGAAGCTTGATGTAAGGGTGATAGACACTCCCATGACCTGCTTTGGCAACAATCTGTGTATCAACGAAAGAGGTGGGATAGCTAATCCAGAAATGAGCGATGAGATGGTTGAGGAAATAAGTGAATTCCTTGATATAAACCTCGTTCGGGGGACTGTAGGCGGCATAAAGACCGTCGGAATGGCGGCTGTGGTTACAACCAGAGGTGGTTTGGCAAATCCCAACATCAACGAGTGGGAGTTGAAGAGACTGGAAGAGGTTACAGGTGTTGAGGTGCTCACTGGCACCGTAAATTTCGGAACAGATATGGTTGGCTCAAGCCTGCTCGCAAACTCGAAGGGTTATGTTGTCGGTAGGGACACAACGGGTTTCGAGCTGGGTATAGTAGAGGAAGCTCTGTTTCCGTGAGGTGATGGGTATGAAGTTTGAGGTTACCGGAATGTTTAGGACATCAGAAGGCTGGCAGGATTTCAGAAAGGTTGTGGATGCTCACAATGAGAAATTTGCGATTGAGAAGATTTACTCGTTAATCGGGAGCAATCATAAGGTAAAAAGACATCTTGTAAAGATTAAAGAGGTAAAGCAGGTGGAATAAATGGCATCAGAGAAGGAGATTCAGGAGAAGATTGCGGTACTCCAGTATTTGCAAGGTGAGGCTGAAACTCTTCAGAGACGTATCGTTGAACTGGAGCTTATGGAAAACGAATACAGGAAGACGCTCGAAACTCTTGAATTCTTTGATTCAATAGATGGCGAGATAGAGGCTTTGATGAATCTCGGCGGAGGAGTTTTTGCCTACGTTGATGTGAAGAACAGTAAGAAAATGCTCGTGGATATCGGCTCTGGTGTTGTGGTCGAGAGGGAAGTTAAGGATGCAATCGAGTTTGTTAAGAAGAAAATCAAAAAAATAGAGGAAAATGCGCAGAATCTGACAACAACGCTTCAGCAGATTATTGCTCAGGCTTCGAAGATTCAGGAAGAGTTAGCAAAAAAGGAAAGAGAGGAGAGAAAGTAAATGTTCAAGTTTCTGAAGGATAAGCTACAGTCTTTAAGGAATAAGATTGAAGAGGAGGAGAAAAAAGAGGAGCAGAAGATTCAGGAGGAACTGGAGAAAGAAGTCAAGGAGAAAACAGTTGACAAAGTTGGACTTAAAGACAAGCTTGCAGCACTTGTAGTTAGCAGAGAAGTCGTTATTGACGAGAAAAAGATTGAGAAAATCCTTGACGAACTTGAAATAATCCTCCTCGAAAGTGATGTTGCCTTTGAGGTTGTAGATGCCATTTCGGAGACTTTGAAGGAAAGACTTGTGGGTAGAAGAAAGAAGATAACAGAGAAGCTATCAGATATCGTCATTGAGGAGTTAAAGAGTATAATCCTTGAAATACTTGATTCTGAAAGATTTGATTTCGATGAATTTATTGCAGAGAAGCTGAAAGAGAAGAAACCACTGAACATAGCCTTTGTTGGAGTCAATGGAACTGGAAAAACAACCACGATAGCGAAAGTAGCCAACAGGCTTATGAAGCAGGGCTATTCAGTAGTTCTCGCTGCTGGTGACACTTTCAGAGCGGGGGCTATCGAGCAGCTTGAGGAGCATGCGAAAAGACTTGGAGTGAGGTTGATAAAACACAAACAGGGATCAGACCCAGCTGCGGTCATCTTTGATGCTATAAAGCATGCTGAGAGTAAGGGGATTGATGTTGTGCTTGCGGACACAGCAGGGAGAATGCACACAAAGAAGAACCTGCTCGACCAGCTTGAGAAGATCAAGAGGGTTACGAAACCCGATCTTATAATCTTTGTTGATGAAAGCATCGCTGGAAATGATGCTGTTGAGAGGGCAAAGATGTTCGCTGAAACTGTTGGTATAGATGGTAGCATTCTGACAAAGCTCGATGCCGATCCAAAGGGAGGTTCGGCGATTTCGATAAGCTACGTTACGGGAAAACCTGTTCTTTTCTTCGGTGTTGGTCAGGAATACGATGATCTCGTCAAGTTCGACTCAAAATGGTTGATTGAAAGAATATTCTCATGAAAATCCTGATTCCTTTTAAAGCCAACAACCCAAAATCCAGACTTTCTGACATCCTTAGCTTTGAGGAAAGAAAGAGACTTGCTGAGCTAATGTTACTTGATGTGATTGATGCTGCAAAGCCTTTTGGTAAAGTCAGAGTTATAACACCAACCAAGATCGAACTTTACGATGTTGATGTAGTCGTTGATAACTCAGACCTGAACACTTCGATAAACAAGGAGCTCGACGATGTTCCCGTTGCTGTTGTGATGTCCGATCTGCCCCTTCTTAGCAGATCAACACTCTCAAGGTTTTTCGAAACTGATGGAGAAATTGTGCTCGCACCGGGAAGGAAAGGGGGGACAAACATGCTGATGGTAAGAAGGACGGGGTTTAGAGTTTCATACCACTACGGCAGCTTTTTCAAGCATCTCGAATATGCGAAGCAAAATGGTTTTTCTGTTTCAGTTTTCGATTCCTTCTTTTCTTCGGTTGATATTGATGATAAAGAAGACCTTCTTGAACTTCTTCTGCATGGAGAGGGCAAGAGGTCTTGGGAGTATCTCAGAAATATTGGGTTCGATGTAAAATTTGAGAAGATACCCCAGATTGAACGCAGAGTTTTTATGCAATCTTAATTAAATAAAGTGCAATGGAAGACTTTGAGATCTGGGTTGAGAAATACCGTCCGCGGACGCTTGATGAGGTTGTAGGGCAGGACGAGGTTATCCAGAGGCTAAAGGGGTATGTGGAAAGAAAGAACATCCCACATCTGCTTTTCTCCGGTCCTCCCGGAACTGGAAAGACAGCAACTTCTATAGCACTTGCAAGAGACCTCTTTGGAGAAAACTGGAGGGACAACTTCATAGAGATGAACGCAAGCGATGAGAGAGGGATTGATGTTGTCAGACATAAAATAAAGGAGTTTGCGAGAACCACCCCCATTGGTGGCGCACCCTTCAAAATCATCTTTCTCGATGAGGCAGATGCACTCACAGCGGACGCTCAGGCTGCTCTGAGAAGGACGATGGAGATGTATTCAAGAAGCTGCAGATTTATTTTGAGTTGCAACTATGTGAGCAGGATTATAGAGCCGATTCAGAGTAGATGTGCAGTTTTCAAGTTCAAACCTGTCCCCAAGGAAGCAATGAAAAGGAGATTGCTGGAGATATGCGAAAGAGAAAAGGTAAAGATAACTGAAGATGGTCTTGAAGCTCTGCTTTACATCTCAGGTGGGGACTTCAGGAAGGCGATAAACGCCCTTCAGGGTGCTGCTGCAATTGGAGAGGTGGTGGATGCGGAGACGATATATCAGATAACCGCAACAGCTCGTCCTGAGGAGATAGGGAACTTAATAGATACAGCATTGAAGGGGAATTTTATGGAGGCGAGACAGCTCCTCGACAGGCTAATGATTGAGTATGGGATGAGCGGAGAAGACATCGTTTCCCAGCTTTTCAGAGAGATAATTTCATCACCGCTCAATGAAAAGGTGAAGGTTTACCTCATAGACAAGCTGGGGGAGGTGGACTTCAGGTTGACAGAAGGTGCCAATGAAAGAATACAGCTCGATGCGTATCTTGCCTATCTTTCATCTCTGGCGAAGAAGTGATGTGGGAGGAGTATAGAAAAAAGAAGCTGAATGGATTTTTGAAGGCAAAAAATAGGGGTGAGATTGATCAGGACATTTTTGAGCTTCTTGAGATCATTAATTCCTTAGATAGCTACGTCACTCTTTCAAGCTGCAGCGGGAGAATTGCAGTCATAGATATTCCAGAAGTGGGGGATAAAAAGGCGGCGAGATTTCTTGGCAAATGGCACGATGAGGTCGAATACGAGGCTGTGATCAATGCAGCTTTGAAGAGTGAGCAGTGGGGTTGGCTGATTCAATATCCTCCAATACTCCATGTTGCATGCAGAACCGTTGAGAACGCGGAGAGATTTATGACTGCTGCTAATCAGGCTGGGTTCAGGAGAAGTGGGATTATATCGCTCAAGAACCATGTTGTAGAAATTACATCTTTTGAAAGAACTGAACTGCCAATTGCCTATTCGAAGAAACTGCTCGTTTCTGAAGATTACCTTAAACAAGTCGTCGAATTCGCAAACAGCAAGCTGAAAAGGGGAAAAGAAAAACTGAAGAGACTGCAAAGCATCATTAAAGCCTTCTCAGAGTAAAGACGCCGATCGCAGCTATAAATATCGCTCCCCCTATCGCCCCTCCGAGCTTTTGCAAAGCATCAGGAGCTTCGGGAGCGAGAACGTATGATGCAGAAGCCCAAACGAGCAATCCAAAGGCTATTAGCAGAAAGATCATTGTGAAGTATTTTGATATTCTTCTGTTCTCTGCATACGCGTCTGCTGCTCTTGCGAGCAAGGAGAATATGCCTGAAAGAACAAACCACCATGTGCTGTAAAAAATAAAGCTCGCAACGGCTTCATATGGACTTGGAATGTTAACTGAAGCGTTAAATCCGTTTACTATACTGATTATGAGGAGTATGGCCGATGTTACGTAGAAAACGAAGGATAGCCTTCCTTCCACGAGAGATGTTCTGATTGAGTTTAGGAACTCCTCAATATTCCTCTCCCACCCGTAGGCTTTGACCAAGAAATATACACCTAAGAAAAGTATAATCCCGCCTATTCCCCACTCAGGGTGCTGGAGAATAAGGAATATTGAATAGACGAGAAAAATCATTCCAAGGGGAGCGAGTGTCATTCTTGCAATTTTTGGATCATTGAGCATTCTCCTGATCAGAAAGTATGTGCTTTCAATTGTTCTGCTCTGCTTCACTACTATTCTGTGGACAGAATCAATTTTGACTCTGGATGAGATTATGGGCATAACGAATTCGTCCTCTGAGCCGTCAGTGACAACAACAGCACTCGATGGGTTCAGACTCATAACGACTTTATCGAGCTGCTCTGCAATTTTGGAATCCGATAGAACTCCAACATTCTTATCCCCGCAGATGGCAACAACTTCAACATCTTCTCCGGCATTCTTAAGCTCGTCATATACCTTTATCGCACCAAAAAGGGCATTCACGTCCGAATCTTCTGGATCAGAAGTTCCGAGTCTTACTGCAGCAGCCAAGATGTTGTCCTTACCGATAACAGGAGATGAAATGTTGGCCTTCTGTCCAAGGTCATCGTCTCTGTCTATAACGAGCACTACCTTTTTCACCATCAAATAAAGTTCTAAAAAATATATAAAAAGCTATCTGAACTTGCCCAGAATGTCTCTCGCTATGGTGTTGAGCTGAACTTCCTTCGTCCCCTCATAAATCTCTGTGATTTTGGCATCTCTGAAGAACCTCTCTACCTCATACTCAGCTATGTAGCCATATCCACCGTGCATCTGCACGGCCTCATCACAAATCTTTACGGCGAGCTTTCCAGCATAGTATTTGGCCATTGAAGTCAGTCCGGGATCAATCCTGCCCTGATCGTAGTTCCACGCCGCTTTGTATATCAGAAGTCTTGCAGCTTCAAGCTGAGTTCTCAAGTCGGCAATCCTGTGCTGCAAAGCCTGAAAAGCTCCTATCGGCTGTCCAAACTGTTTCCTCTGCTTGACATAGTTTATAATCCTGTCAAAAGCGCCCTGAGCTATTCCCAAAGCCTGAGCAGCAATCTCAATTCTACTCTCATCGAAGAACTCCAGAACCTGATAGAAGCCTCTGTTAAGCTCTCCAATAACCGCAGATTCGTCAACTCTTACATCCTTGAAAACGACCTCTGCCGTAGGAGAAGCTCTGATTCCGAGTTTCCCGGATATCTTGTTCGTGCTCAGTCCGGGAGTATCCTTCTTAACGAGGAAAGTACTAAAGCCTCTATATCGCGGCTGTGCATCGGGATTTGTAACGGCAAGAACTATGTAGTAGTCAGCGATGTTTCCGTTAGTTATAAAGGTCTTTGAGCCGTTAATGACCCACTCATCTCCATCTTTCTCTGCTCTCGTCTTGATTGCCGTAAGATCGCTACCTGCTTCTGGCTCCGTATAACAGCCAGCGGTTATAGCTTCTCCTCCAGCAACCTTAGGCAAAACTTCCTTCTTCTGCTCTTCATCCCCGAACCTCATTACGACCTCAGATGAAAAGTCCGAAAGGATTACAGCACTCCCAATCGTGCTGTCTGCTCTGCAGAACTCCTCTACAATGAGGGTGTTTTCGAGAATGCCCATTCCTGCTCCGCCATACTCTTCGGGGAAATGCACGCCAATGAATCCCAGTTCACATGACTTCTTCCAGAGATCAAAGGGAAATTCTTCCTTTCTGTCATACTCTTCTGCTTTTTCTTTGGTGAACTCGTTTGTGGCAAACTCTCTGGCAGCGTTCTTAATATCCTTCTGCTCCTGAGTAAGCTCGAAGTTCATAAGAAAAATAGGAGCATACATTTAATAGTTTACGCTTTTAGAAATTTTTTAAGGGAAATCTTTTATTCTCATCAGTTCAATTTTATGTTGATGAACATCGTTCAAATGCAACTGTTGCCAGGAGGACAGGAGTGGTTGCTGATACTACTGATTATCTTCCTGCTTTTTGGGGCGAGCAAACTTCCGGAAGTTGCCAGAAGTCTCGGTAAAAGCATGGGTGAGTTCAAGAAGGCACAAAGAGAGGCAGAGATGGAACTGAAGCAGTTTGAGAGGGATTTGAGAGAAGGCCGGTATACTCAGGATGAGAAGAGGAAAAAACTGGAGAAGATAGCAAGAGATTTGGGTATTGATCCCGAAGGAAAAAGCGATGATGAACTTTTGGAAGAAATAAACAAAGCCCTACCAAAAACAGAGAAGGCAGAACCATAATTTTTTTATTGAGTTTCATTTTCCGTTTGACATGCTCATCGAGGTTACAATATACTGCAGGGGTGGACAGGGTGGGGTAACAACCGCAAGAATTCTGGCTACTGCTGCGATGCTCCAAGGATATTACAGTCAGGCAATGCCGCAATTCGGTCCTGAAAGAAGAGGAGCGAGGGTAAACGCCTATATCCGCATTTCGGACAGGCTGATAAGAAGGAGGTCACCTGTAAAGAAGCCGGATGTTCTTGTAATTTTTGACAGAAAAATTGAGGTTGATTCTGAAGCTGAGGTTCTTATTTTAAACTCTCCTGAACCCTTTTCAAGCTCAGGAAAAGTGTATTATGTTGATGCAACGGAAATAGCAGAAAAAAATGGTCTTGTGAATGCTGGATGGGCTATACTGAGCGCTCCGATGAGTGGAGCAGTGGCGAGGGCTTTGGACATTGAACTTTCAGCACTGAAAGAGGCCATGTATGCCGAGCTTGGTACAAGAGCGGAGAAGAGCTTTAATGCTGCCAAGGAAGCTTATGAGGTGGTTAAATGGACTTGAGCCCGATAATATCCAAGGCAACTGTTGCTTCAGCAGGAGAGACAGGTAGCTGGAGAAACTATCGTCCTGCAGTTACTGCTGATTTGTGTTCAAAATGTGGGAACTGCATACTCTACTGTCCTGAAGGTGTAATATCTGAAGGTGGGGATTCCGTGGAGATAGATTACAGGTTTTGCAAGGGGTGTGGAGTTTGCAAAGAGGTATGCGAACAGAGGGCAATAGAAATGATTCCGGAATAAAGAAATTGCTCACAAGTAATGAGGCAATTGCTGAAGCTGTCAGGATCGCAAAACCTGATGTTATCGCAGCCTATCCGATCACACCACAGTCACCCATCGTGGAAAGGCTCGCGGAAATGGTTGGCAGCGGTGAGCTCGATGCAAGCTTTGTGAGAGTCGAATCGGAGCATTCGGCAATGGCGGTTATACACGGTGCAGCAACGGCTGGGGCGAGAGTGTTTACAGCAACCTCAAGTCATGGCTTGGCTTACATGTTCGAGATGTGTTGGTGGATTGCTGGTTCAAGACTGCCTGCCGTGATGGCCGTGGCAACAAGATCAATAGGCGCTCCGTGGAACATACATGGGGATCATACGGACATAATGTCTCTAAGAGATACGGGATGGATAATCGGTATGGCTGAAAGTGCTCAGGAGGCCTTTGACATGACCCTTCAGGCTTTTGCCGTCAGTGAGGAGGTTAACATCCCGTTTGCCGTCGGTATTGATGCCTTCACCATGAGCCATACGGCTGAGGTTGTTGAAATAAGAGATGTGAGGCTGCCAGAGAGAAGACAGGCATACAGAATACTGCCCGGTATGGAGGTTGCCGTAAATGCTGTTACAGTTGGCGATGCAAGGATGAGAGCAAGATATGATCTTGCTGTTGATCTTGAGAAATCGGCAGAGGTCATCGAGCGGACTGATAATGAATTCGGCAGTCATGGTGGCTTGGTAGAGAAATACAGGCTCGAAGATGCTGAATACGCCGTTGTTATGGCCGGTGGATGGTGTGGGGATGCCAAGGATGCAATAGACATGCTGAGGGATGAAGGGGTTAAGATAGGAATGCTCAGATTGAGGTTTATAAGACCTTTCCCGGAGAAAGCTGTGAAGGGATTGCCATCCGAAATTCTGGTTGTTGACAGAGCCAATACTGGGATCAGGGGAATCTTGGGAATTGAAACTTCTTCGTGTGGTGTGGAGGTTGAAAATGTTGTTGCAGGTCTTGGTGGACTGGATGTTGATGTTGATAATTTTTACAGGCTTTTCAGGAAATTTGTTGATGGAAAGCTTGAAAAGGTGGAGTGGTTGATATGATTCTGCCGGGAAACGCAAGCTGTCAGGGATGTCCGATTTCAATAGTGATGAGATGTCTTGACGAAATAAGCAATCCCGTTCTTGCCATTCCTGCAAGCTGCTCAACAGTTATAGCGGGCTTGCATCCAAAATCCGCCATGAAGGTTCCGGTTGTTCACGTGCCCTTCCCCTCAACACTCGCCGTCGCTGCTGGCCTGAGTGAAGCTTACAAAAGGCTCGGAGTTAAAGCTAACGTTGTTGCTTGGATAGGGGATGGTGCAGCAGATATAGGATTTGCAGCTTTAAGCGCATCTGCTGCAAGGAAGGATGATTTAATTACGATTGTTGTTGACAATGAGGCATATATGAACACCGGCACTCAGGCGAGCCTAAGCACCTTCTGGAAGGCAAAAACAACAACATCCCCAACAGGAAAGACTGAAGAGAGGAGGAATCTCGCACTCATCATGCTCGCTCACAAGGCAGATTATGTTGCAACGGCAAGCGTTGGTTACATCAAAGACCTCAGGAGGAAGTTCAGAAGGGCGGAAGAGATGAAAGGGTTCAGATTTCTTCAGATTCACACTCCATGTCCGCCCGGATGGAAGTTCCCGAGTGAAAAGACGGTTGAGGTTGCGAGGAAGGCTGTTATGAGCGGTGCATGGATTCTGTGGGAGTATGATGGAAAGTTAAGGCTCTCAAAGGCGGGAGAGAAGTACGCTTTGAAGGAGAACAGAATTCCACTTGAAGATTACCTGAAGCAGGGGAGATTTTCTCACCTGAGTGATGAGGAAATAAGAGAACTTGAACAAAAGATTGACGAAGATTGGGAACTGCTGCTCAGATTTTCCTGAATCTCTTTCCAACGAAGTAAACTTCTGCACTTCTTTTTCTCGAAGCCTTGGGGCTGTGAAACTTCTTAAAGCGGAAGTAGGGCTTTAATTCACCAAAAAGTTTCTGTATCTCCTCTCCCTGAAAAACCTTTACCACGAAATTTCCGCCCGGCTTAAGCACCTCTTTGGCGATGTTGAAACTTGCCCTTGCCAAGTCTATCGAACGAAGATGGTCTATCGTCCACTTTCCGCTTATTTTTGGTGATGCATCGCTCATAACAACATCGTAGGTTTCAGATATCTCCTTTATTCTCTCAAGGGTTTCCGGAGCCATTATATCACCCTTTATGAAAGTCACTCCATCTATGGGAGGCATGGGGTTCAAATCAACAGCCACAACTTTCGCTCCAAGTTCCACAGCAACCTGACTCCACCCTCCCGGCGTTGCACCGAGATCTAAAACCAAGTCTCCTTCCCGGATCAGCTTGAAAGTTCTGTTCATTTGCAAAAGCTTGTAAGCTGCTCTACTCCTGTAACCTTCCTTCTTTGCCTTCCAGTAGTAGTAATCCTGTTTATCCTTCATACGGCCTTCACAATTACCTTTCTCGTTCTTGGACCATCAAACTCGATGAAGAGAATTCTCTGCCAAGTTCCGAGCATCAGCTTTCCGTTCTCAACAGGCACAACAGCGGCGTTTCCGAGAATACTGGCCTTGAGATGTGCATCAGCATTGCTGTCTATTCTATCATGACTGTATCCCTTTCCGTAGGGAACCAGCTTTTCCATCAGGTGCAGTATGTCTCCGAGCAGACCGGATTCGGCTTCATTGATGATGATAGCTGTGGTTGTGTGGGGAGAATAGATTAAAGCGAGATTACAGTTTTTTTCCAGATTCCTTTCCACGAGACCAGTTATATCCACGATCTCCACTCTCTTATTTGTCTTGATACTCAGAACACCCATAAAAACTCAAGGAATTCTGACTATATATTCCTTCCCTTGGAAAAGTCTGAACTCTCCAAACTCAACTCTGTCGAAGCCTCTGTGCCTCGTCTTGAGTGTTATCTGTTTATCGCCAATATCTTCCAGCAAACCCATACCGAGATACCTTCTTCCGGAATATAGCCCTACAACCAGTCCCCTTAAGTCCTCGTAACTGAGAACGTAAACATCCTCAACATCGTAAAGCTCTCTAAGGGCTCTTATTGTGCTAATTTCAACATCCGTGTGCTCTTCTACAAGAATTGTTAAAAAATCGTCACCCTTTCTGACCGAAATTATCTTACATCCAAGAACATCTTCCATGAACTCCTTGGGTATCTCCCTCCCACCAAAAAAGTTTGTGTTCGTCACCTTTGCTGCATCAACCTTTACTCCCTTAGCACCCTCAAGTTCCTTAGCATATCTCGACGCCCTTATTCTTGATCTCTCCTCTCTGCTCCTCTCCACCACGTATCCCCTTTCGACCTCAAAAACTTTCCAATCCTTCAGAAAATTTGGGGTTGGATGAAAGGATGCAATTATATCGGGCTGTATAATCTCCAGCTTCGCGAGTTTGTATTCTCTCGCCTTTGCTCCCCTTATCCATCCCGTCGTGTCAACTATTTTCCTTCCGTTCCTCTTCTCAAGCTCTTTCCAGAGTCTTGAAACCCCTCTCAGACATTTAACCTCTCTACCCATCGGGGAAATTACTCCGGCAAAGAAACCGTTTATCATCTCTGCCTGTGAAACTGATACGCAGCCATTTACAAAACCGTATCCCATTGCACCGGGATGAGCTATATCCGACTGCCCTATATCCAGATCAAGGACGTAACACCCATCCGATTTGTTCGCCAGATATGCTGCTAATGTGCTCTTTCCACTATCCGTACCGCCGAAAATGAAAAGGGAATCCCACTCAGCCTCAGCCAGCCTGTCCCAGCTTTCCGGAATGGTTCTGCCCTCAACAACCAGGTAGTCCCCCTTTACTTCAATCTCGCAGTCTCCTTTACAGTAAATCGGAATATGTTTATCGGAGACAAAACTATCTAACTCCGCTCCAAGAACCTCTACCTCGCCCTCAATCTTTACCTCTCCTCTCGCAAGGACGGTTTTACCCTTGCTAACCTTCATTTTGTGTTGTGTTAAAGGAAATCTTCCACGACAGTATGTTCGGCTGTGCATTCACGACCTTTGTAAAGTCCTTGTCCTCCATTACTGCTATGCTAAGCCCATCACCGAAATTTTTGACCTTATAATACTCAAAATTCTTCTCGCTTTCGTTCATCTTGCCGAAGAAGTAGTTGCCAATGAAGTGCAACGCCCATACCTTTTCGTAGCTGTTGTTGGTGAAGTTATACCTGTACCCCTCAAAGAAGAAATCCGCAACACTCTCGTTGCCCGACTTAAATGAAGCTCTTGCAGACTCGCCGTACATGAAAAATGCGTAGGCAAAGCTTCCGTTTATACGGGAGAGGTATTGGTAGGTTTCATTTCCTGCTGAAACGTTCTTACCTTCAATAACATCAATTGCTCTCTCAACAAGTGGTTTGTAGCCCAGTATTATCGGTGAGGTTCGATCAACAAGGGCAATACCCCCCTTTCTAACCTGTAGGGTAAAGTTCCCATACTTGACCTCATCTTCCTTTGCGAAGTAAATCTTACCCATGTTGGCGTCAACAAAGTATAGTGGGATGGCAGTCATGTAGTTGACAACGAAAATCTTTGAGATACCCGAGGTCATTTCTAAAACCGCCCTGCTGAAAACGGCACCGATAAGCACATCTTGGAGATTTGAGTCTATGTAGTTCTTCATCGGGTCATTAGACTCAAGTTGAGCAAGGTATGTGAAATTGAAATATTGAATGTAATAAGCACCATCTGGAGTCCAGTTAACATAACTCCTGAAATCGTCAAGTCTGTAGCTAACAGGTCTATGCTCGGCTGGGCCACCTTTCATCATGTAGGCAAAGACGGAGCCGAGCATGATTAACGCAAGCAGGAAAGCGAGAATTCTCGCTGATTTTCTTTCCATCTTTCGAACCATGCTACTACGCTTTATGATGGCAGATAAAACTTTTGCTACTTGAATCCGATGCCTCTTTATATCAGTAAATCCAGTATGGAAACCAATGATACTAACAAGCTCTCCAGCAGAAGCAAAGGAAATGCTAATTGGGAAAATACTGGAGGAAGGAGAATTATGTCAGTCCAGATTTGGCAACTATTTCTCCGTTAAGCCATCGCTTGTGGTCATCGAGAATGCAGAGTATTTTGGTCATGAGTTTGACTACGATGTTTGTGGGGAGAGATACAGCGAGAGATTTTTGAGGTGTTTGGAGATTGCTGCAGAGAAGTTGAGAAAATCTCCCTATTCCAGAAGAGTTTCTATTCCCATTTGGTATCCTAAGGATCATTTATGCAGAAATCCAGCAGCGATTACGGAAATTTCGTTCCTCGTTGTTGATGGGAAGCTACACCTTACTGCCTTCGTCAGGTCTCTCGATTGCTTGAACTATTTTGAACACAACTTTGACTTTCTTTTGAACTCCCTTGAAGAAATTTCGAGAAAGAGTGGATTTGAGGTAGGAAGTGTTGCAATGCTCATTGCTATCCCACATATTTATGAGAGAGACGTTGATAGAGCCAAGAGCTACGAAAGGAGCTTTAAAGAGCTGTTTGGCTATCATAACCTCGCAACACACCTTGTTGAGGACTACATCTCCTCAGCATGGCATTCTGCTCTGGATGTGATTTACAGCAGTGGAAAAAGGAAGAGAACGGAGTGGGGGGATATATTTGAGGGGCAGGGGGAGAGTCTGTTTGTCCACAGACTTCTCGTGGAGGTTGAAAAACCAGAAGAGAACAAGTTACACGACAAGGCACCTTTTACGGAGAAGTATGGGATGGATTACGCTCACAACTACATCATACATGCAGCAAAGCTCGATGGGGAGGTGAAGGAAAGCATACTGAAGGAGGGAGAGGAATACACTTACGCTGAGAGGGCTAGATACTGTGAAAAAGATGATGTAAGGGTTGATCAGCTTTATACCGTCATGAAAAAGCTTAAGGAAGACAGATGCAGGAGGGATTGCTATGTTGGCATCTCAAGGCCTTGGGACCTTTTGAGCGATGATCCACCATGTTTAAGGGGCTATCAGTTTACAAAATTTAAGGAGAAGCTTTATGGAACATTTTACATGCGCTCAAATGATGCATACGGTGCAATGCATGCGAACATGTTCGCATTCGCCCTCCTCACCAAATACATGGCAGAGATGTCAGGTTTCAAAGATTATGGTTACAACCATTTCGCCCTCGATGCCCATGTGTATTCTGAATTCGTTGATGCTGTTAAAGAGATACTCTACCCCGAATCACCCTCCTACTCGGATTTTCTGAAGTGAAAATGGATAGGGAGACGGGCTTAAGTCCCATTGTTGGAGTGCAGGAAACTGTGGTTTGTGTCGGGGCTGGAACAACCACAACAGTGAACTATAACCGAAACTGGCTTAGATGGAGCACCCGACTTTGAAGATAGCAATATTGGCTTTAGTCCCTCACTGCCATTGCTGTTAGGAAGTGAAAAAGTTAAAAGTCCCCCAATTTTTTTTAACACAATGATATCTGAAGTAATAGCCGCTCTTTCGCTGCTTCCGATGATTGCATACGTCCATACGAAAAAGGGATGGCTTGGTTTCACCGCGTGGCTCATATTTGCAATCGCATGCCTGACAAAGATTCCAGATTATATCGAATCTTCGGACTACTACAATACCGCTGTTTTCCTTCTTGCCTTCATTTTCTTCACCATCATGTCAATTTCAATCTTGAAAAAGAACTCGGAAGTGTTTGTTGAAGTTACGGCCTTCTCAGCTCTCGCGTGTGCCGTTTACTTTCCCTTTGCCTTTATTAACTCTCTAAACACATGGATAATCTACAATACGGCATCTCTCACGGTAATGCTTGGTAACTCCTTAGGCTTCAGCATGCAGAGTTACGGTGACGAGATTTTTCTAAATGCAAAGAGTGTAAAAATAATTCTTGCCTGCACCGCGATCGAGAGCATAGCCCTATTCACTGGTGCCACAATTGGGATAAAAGCAGACGGAATTAGAAAGGTGAAAGCATTCCTGATCTCAGTCCCGACGATTTATATTTTGAATCTTTTCAGAAATGTATTCGTTATTGTAGCCTTCGGATACTCCTGGTTTGGTGAGAATAGCTTTTATTTAGCGCATCATGTTATAGCAAAAATACTTTCCACCCTTGCCCTAATCCTGATCGCCTACGCCGTTTTCAGAATACTTCCAGAACTTGCGGAACTGATTTATTCACTCAAAGATGAAATGTTCGGGGGAGCACGATGATAGAGAGGAGCGGATACAGCATAATAATCGCCTGCCTTTTGCTTGCCCTGTCCTCTTATCTACTATATCCGCCGCTTTCTCTCCTGTTCGTAATCGGAGCACTTTTCACTGCATACTTCTTTCGCGATCCTTACAGGGAGATCGGAGATGGAGTGGTATCTCCAGCAGACGGTAAAATTGATCATATTGAGGGCAGAAGGCTTGAAATTTTCATGTCTCCCTTTGACTGTCATGTGAACCGATCTCCGGCGAGTGGTAGGGTCGTCTCTGTGAAGTATATCGAGGGTAGCACACCTCCAGCATTTATCAGGAAAAGGGGTGTAAGGACGAATGAGATACTAATCGAATCGGAGGATGGAATTTATAGAGTTCTGCAGATGGCAGGAATTTTTGCAAGGAGGATTGTTAGCTATGTTAAAGAAGGGGATATCGTCAATAAGGGAGATAAAATCGGGATGATTCGTTTCGGTTCGAGGGTTGTTCTGGAAATTCCCGATGGATATAGATTTGTTAGAAAGGTTGGCGAAAAGGTTAAAGCTGGTGAAACAGTTGCATTAAAAGATGAGAGTATTCAGGGAAGTTAGCCTTGCCGACTCGCTGACAGTTCTCAACGCCCTTTTTGGATTCTCTGCGATCGTATATCTTCTTCTTTATGGCTTGAGGATTGAAGCCTTTGCTCTGTTCTATTTCTCAACATTTGCCGATGGCATTGATGGTTTCATAGCAAAAAAAACTGAAAAAAGCCCATTCGGAAAAGAACTCGATTCTCTTGCCGACTCCATTTCCTTTGGCGTCTTTCCTGCCATACTTATGGTCAGATTCGATCCGAACCTCTTTCCCTTCGCAGCCCTCTTTCTTGCCTTCTCGATACTGAGGCTTGCGAGGTTCAATGTGGTAGAATTCTCCGACTTTTACGGTCTTCCTACGCTCGTAAGCGCCCTCATTGTAACATCTCTCATTAGAATATCTTCAGATTATTACACCCTCGCCTTTACAGCTTTTCTCCTCTCGTTTCTCATGATCTGCGATATTGTGTATCCGAGAGTTAACGATGCGATGGCTTTTTTCGTGATAGCACTCGTTTTAGTCTCGGCAATTTTCTTTGTGGAAATGTGCTACGCAATTCTCCTTCTCGCTGGAATATACACCGTTTACCCATTAATTCGTGAGGTGATGGAAAAATGGAGGGAAAGGAGGTTGAAGAAGCTGCTTTCGAAGCAGGAATAAAGCTTGGGGCTTTATTTCATCAGTTCATAGGCATGCCAGTGGCTGAAAAGAACGCAGAAATAGTTGAGAGGGCAATGGAAAGCTGCATACTTCTTCAGCCATATGTGGTCGAAGCGGAAGTGAGGATTAGCAGAGATAGGCTCAAAGAAGTTTCTGCGTTCGGATACACCTCTCTTTTGCCCGACATGATTTACGCAAGGGTTGTGGTTGAAGTCGGAGATTCACGAGTATCTGCGGTTCTTGAGTGGGATGAGGAACTCAAGTACCCTCTCATGAAGCTCATTCGATAATTGTGCCGACAACCTCTCCATACAAGGCTCTCAGCAAATTCTCAGGTTCTCCGAGTATTACGTAGGTTTTTATCTTGCTTCTCTCAATAATTTTTGCTGCTAAAAGGTCAATGACAACATTTGCTCCAGCTCTCATCGAACCCTTCGCCACTATCTCTACAAGTTGGGAGGGGCTCAGTCTGTCAAATTTCACAGCATCCTTGTTTCTCCTTGGATCGTCAGAATATACTCCATCTATGTTTGTTGCATTTACAAACAAATCTGCTTTAATGAATTCTGCAAGCAACGCTGCTGTCGCATCCGTTGTATGACCCGGAAACGTTCCGCCCATAACCACAGCTTTGTTAAGCTTGGATAACTCTTCGGCATCCAAAAAATCAACTGGTACTTTCTTCGCAGCATTTTTCATTGCAGAGATCAGCAACATCGCGTTCATTCTCGTTGCAGCAATGCCGATATAGTCGCAGAAAGTTTCGCTCGCACCAAGCTCCCTTGCCTTGCTTATGTATTCCCTCGCAAGCCTCCCTCCACCAACAACGACAAATAGCTGATTTTTCTCCGAAATAGTGTCGAGAACTCTGCCAAACTCCTTAATTCTGTCTGAATTATCTCCAAAGACTGAGCCACCAAGTGACACGACGATTTTCATCAGAACTTTTTGAGCATTCCTGTTTTTATAATCTTTCAATACGGAAAGTATTCAAACCAGTCGGTTTCATAGTCTTCCAGTCTGCCCAAATCCGAAAACCTGATTAGCTCAGTTTCGATGGGTATTTCGGCAATGTATTCTATTTTGTACTTTCTGGCAAGTTCTGAAGCCTTTCCCTTTCCGAATATGTAACTCTTGTGGCCACAATTGGGACACTCGAAGTAGCTCATGTTCTCCACCAGACCGAGAACCGCGGTTTTGGTCTCTTCAGCCATATTTATCGCCTTCTCCACAACCGCTGCGGTTAGTTCCTGTGGTGTTGAAACAATAAGAGCTCCATTTGGCTTCGCATCCTGCATTACGGTGAGGGGAGCATCTCCTGTCCCAGGTGGTAGATCAATGAGCAGATAGTCAAGTTCGCCCCACGCAACCCTGCCGAGGAACTCTCTCAGCATTCCGGCAATTAAAGGCCCCCTCCATATCACGGGTGTTTCCGTTTTGGGTAGAAGAAATTGTATTGACATAACCCTTATCCCGTACTTTTGGGTTAGAACAGGTTCAAGCCCCTCATCGCTTACTGAAAGTCTGGCGTTCTGTATGCCGAATAGATACGGAATGCTTGGACCGAGAAAATCAGCATCGAGTATTCCAACCTTTTTCCCCTGTCTTGCGTAGTGCACTGCAAGAAGCGCTGTTGCCGTGGACTTGCCAACCCCTCCTTTGCCACTCATCACAGCAATCCTGAAAGTTATTTTATCGAGTTTCTCCTTAATATCCAAGTCGGTTACCCTTCTCTGCATAACCGCCTTCTGGCATCAGGGTTTTTAACTCCTTAGGCGAGCACGGTCAAGCTACACGTTTCTTCATCACAGACCTCTGGGTAAAGTTCAGGTAATAGAGCATAAATTGGAATTGCCCAGCAAACTCCATCACATTTTCTGTTACTAACACATCCGGCTGCCGAATTGAGTTTGAATTCATGTCCTGAAATCTTGTCATCCTCTACAAAAAATACTTTAAACCCTATGTCTGGGTTCACCTCATATATCAGCGTATTTTTTCCAACAACTTTAACGAGGACGACAGTCCGGTTTTTTTCATCTGTAATATAGCTTATTGCAACAACACCGGAACCAGTCACAAAAAGCCTACCTGAGAAATCTTCAAATCTTGAAAAAGTTCCAGTCAAGTCTTTGAGAACCTTTCTGGTGTTTGCATCCCCAAAAAGGTTCTCAATTTGCTGAGCTTCAAGCTCCAAAGGTTCAAATACTATTTCCGGCTGGATTGTTCCGTCGAGGGAACACATCCTGCATTCTCGCATGGTAAGCTTTCAAATAACCAAATATAAAAGTTTTCTCTACAGATTTGATAAAAATTTGACATGTTTGGTCAATAATTGACTTTTGGGGTTAATTGTTGACCTGTATAGTCCTGAAATTTTTGACCTTATAAACCCTACTCATTCCCCCAACACCTC
>ENA-OSAE01000018-OSAE01000018.1-marine-sediment-metagenome-genome-assembly--contig:-NODE-18-length-127620-cov-47.443923_pt1 | contig 127620 bp, 121 predicted proteins | sample MGYA00237870_ERZ529317 | MGnify/ENA primary metagenome ERZ529317 (study PRJEB26369, sample SAMN03142812) | marine sediment metagenome | biome: marine; feature: borehole; material: sediment... | reverse complement strand
GGAGAGATGGCTGAGTCTGGTTGAAGGCGCTCGACTCGAAATCGAGTAGGCGGCCTAACAGCTGCCTCGTGGGTTCGAATCCCACTCTCTCCGCCATAATGCTTTGGTCCAAGGGGTTACCGCCTTTCAGGGCGGTAACCCTTGATTATTGTTGCCTGGTTGCTCCTACAGAGGTAGGAGGGAGGAAGGAAATGACTTTTGGGCGGGGCGGTCGTGGAAGGTTCGGTCTTGGGAGACCGTTTCAGTGAATTTGATTGATTGGGGGCCGGCATGTAACAATAACACATAGTGAATATCCTCGCAGGTGGGAAGCCGGAATGCGCATCCTGGTGATGACGGCGGTCGCGGCGGAGAGGGAAGCGGTGTTACGCGGGCTTCAAAACGACAATAGGTTTGACGTCTTAATCGCCGGTGTTGGTCCGGTGGCCGCCGCGGCCAACACGGCGAAGGTGTTGGCCACCGCCGCGTACGGCCTGGTCGTGAGCGCCGGTATCGGTGGAGGTTTTCCCGGCAAGGCCGAGGTGGGTTCCCTCGTGGTGGCGAGCGAGATCGTCGCCGCCGACCTGGGAGTTCAGACTCCCGAAGGTTTCCGCAGTCTGGATGAGTTGGGTTTCGGCTCCACGCGCATCCCGGTCCGTGTCGGCCTGTTGAACGCTGTGGCGGATGCTCTACGTGCGGCCAGACTGCCGGTCAAAACCGGTCCTGTGCTCACGGTATCGACGGTGACGGGCACAGCGGAGAGTGCGGCCGAATTGGCCGCACGGGTGCCGGGGGCCACCGCCGAGGCGATGGAGGGTTATGGGGTGGCTTTTGCGGCGCAGGAACGCGGTGTGCCGGTTTTGGAACTCCGCGCCATTTCCAACCTGGTCGGTCCACGTGACCGGGACGCCTGGCGCATCGAAGAGGCGCTGACCGTGCTGGCCGCGGCCAGCACGGTCTTATCTGAGGTGTTATTGTGCGAATAGCCTTCTCTCCTTGCCCCAACGACACGTTTATTTTCCACGCCTGGGTGCACGGACTGATACCCGGTGCACCGAAGCTTGACGTCACTTACGCCGATATCGACGTCACGAACCGTCTGGCTGCCGGCACCAACGGGCCGGAGGTGGTGAAAATCTCGTACGCGGCCCTGCCCTGGGTGTTATCCGAGTACGCGCTGCTGCCGTGCGGGGGAGCGTTGGGCCGAGGCTGCGGGCCGTTGGTACTTAGGGCGGATCGGGCAGGCAGCACCCACGGCCCGGCGGTGCTGGCCGGTCGGCGGGTAGCGGTACCTGGGGAGCGGTCAACCGCCTACTTGCTGTTCCGACTGTGGGCGGCTCAACATGTGCCGGGGGGCGTGGGCGAAATTGTGATCTTGCCGTTTCACCGGATCATGCCGGCGGTACGCGATGGTATGGTTGATGCGGGGCTGGTGATCCACGAGGCACGCTTTACCTATCCCTCGTACGGGCTGACTCTCTTGGCCGATTTGGGCAGCTGGTGGGAAGCCGAAACCGGCTTGCCGCTTCCGCTGGGAGCGATCGTTGCCCGACGGTCACTCGATCTACCGGCGATCGCCGGCTGGATTCGGGCATCGGTGGAGTACGCCCGGGCACACCCGGAGGCCTCGTGGGAGTACGTGTTAAGCCATGCCCAAGAGTTGTCTCCGGAAGTAGTCAAGGCGCACATCGCGCTTTACGTGAACGACTTCACTATAGACTTGGGCAAGATAGGCTACGAGGCCGTAAACACCCTGCTCGGCCGGGCCGCGCAAGCGGGGCTGGTTCCAAAGGTGGATGTGACCGGCGAGACTGCTCAATTGTAATCATTTATGTGGTTTTCAAACCCGAGCCCAAACAGGGGACGAGTGCAAACCGGGCTGTGACCCCCATTTAATCACTTTCCTTTTCCTTGGTCCTTTGCAGTAGTTTCACTATGGCTTCCTGAATGAGCTGGCTATGGTACGGTAGGCCAACACGTTGGATCCACATTCATGCCCCTGCTGTCGGTTTCCTACGTTGATAAAAGATAAGGTGAAAAAAGGGAGCTTCTATGATACTACTGCTGCTATTGCCCACCATGAGGTCCTTTGTCCAGTGAACATCAGCCGAGCAGTTTGTTGTCCGTATACCGGAGCGACCAGATGCAGTGTTTCATTCTTGATATACAACACCTCCTGCCCCAAGATTCCCTTGTTGCGTGTGACGCGCAGGGCATTATACGCCGTTTTTCCTTACCATTTTGGGTCCACCCCTATCATCCTTGCGGTATATCACCATTCTTAGCCTTTCATCCTATGCACATATGTAACGCACCGTGAAACCTCCACGGGGGCCGCACGATCCATACGGTCAAAACCGGCGGGCCCTGATATTATCCGCGTATATCGGAAAAGCTCGGCTTTGAGGTACTCTGGCCGGCTCTTGAACGTTAAGGCGGTGGGTGTGTATGCTTTTGGCAGGCGCACTACCTCGGCTCCAGGGATTAAGCTGGATCTTGCCACTTGCAGGGGGGGCGGGAAAAGCGTATAATGAACATAATGAATGCCGATATGGGTCTTGGGAGACCCGAAGTGGTATTGTCCGCGGAGAGATGGCCGAGCGGATGAAGGCGCACGCCTGGAGAGCGTGTGGGCGGGTAACCGCCTCGTGGGTTCGAATCCCACTCTCTCCGCCATACAATCAGTCGTCAGTCGTCCGTGGCCGGTCGTCAGGCCGGTGACGGACGGGGCAGAAAACTGAATAAGTCGTCCGAGGTATCAGTCTGAAGCGGGCAAAGACCGTTTGCAGTTTTACCGGCGACCGAAGACTGACGTCCAACGACTGAGCTTTGGCCGTGCTAGACGGGGAGGTAGCGGTGCCCTGTAACCCGCAATCCGCTATAGCGGGGTTGAATTCCTGTCCGAGGGCTTGACTTGTGGGGTCTGGCCGTAGTAAGGGGTGTAGACGGTTGGGTCTTGCGCGACGGAGCTTCTCGAACCGTGTCAGGTCCTGACGGAAGCAGCACTAAGGGAAATCCTCCGGGTGCCGCAAGGGTGCCTGACCCGAGCTACCTGCTACGGTATCGCCCGGAAGTCATTGCTCGGAGGCAGGTGCACGGCTGTTTTGACCAAGAGAGGTGGATGGCCACCTCTTTTTCTATGCACGGGATTTTGTAGGGTGCGGTGCGGCTGGTTTCACCTGGCAGGCGGTGGTTGGTTGGGTCGTTTAAGTGTATAATTGGGGTAGCCTGGCGACAAACGGCTCCTGCCGGCACTCTGTGGGACGCAAGTGGTAGAGAAGGACCTGCCCAGAACTTATACGGGCAGTTGGACGCGGTTTGGGAGGCCGGGGACCGGCGCACGCCCTTGTTTTCTGTTAATAAAGGGGGGTGACAGGTTGCCTTACCAGACTTTGTACCGCATTTGGCGGCCCCGGCGGTTCGCCGAGATCGTCGGTCAGGGACACGTGGTCCGTACCTTGCAAAACGCCGTGACGACGGGCCGGGTGGCGCACGCCTATCTGTTCTGCGGTCCGCGTGGCACGGGCAAGACCTCGGCGGCGAAGGTGTTGGCCAAGGCGGTAAACTGCACGAACCGCGCCGGAGCAGAACCGTGTGATACTTGCTCCTCCTGCGTGGCGATCGCCGCGGGCACCGCGCTGGATGTACTGGAGATCGACGCCGCCTCCAACCGGGGCGTGGACGAAGTACGGGAACTCCGGGAGAAGGTCAAATTCCGGCCGGCGACCGGGGGCTTCAAAGTCTACATCGTGGATGAAGTGCACATGCTTACCAACGAAGCCTTCAACGCCCTGCTAAAGACATTGGAGGAACCGCCGGAGCACGTCATTTTCGTACTGGCGACTACCGAACCACATAAGCTACCGCTGACCATTGTGTCACGCTGCCAACGGTTTGACTTTCGGCGGATCGGTAAACCGGAGCTGGTGGCTCGACTGGAAGAGGTGTCCGCCCGGGCCGGGTTGTTGGTGGAGCCCGGCGTATTCGACCTGATCGCCCGGGTGGCCGACGGTAGCCTGCGCGATGCCCTGGGGATTCTGGACCAGGCGGCGGCCCTGGGTGAGAACCGGATTACCCTGGCCGACCTGCATAGCCTTCTGGGCACGGTAGCCGGAGAGGTCCTAGAGCGGTTGGTGGGGCACCTGGTGTCCGGGGAAACCGGGGCGGCGTTGTTGCTGCTGCGGGAAGTGGAGGCCGGAGGCAAGGAACTACGGATCTTTGCCCGTGAGCTCACCGACTACCTGCGCCGCCTGTTGATGGATGCCTTTAACGGGGACAAGCCGGCGGCGGCTTTACCGGGCCTGAGACGAGATGACCTGATTGAACTCTTGACGCTGTTCGCCCGCGCCGAGCAGGAGATGCGTTTGGCCACCCGACAAATTATCCCCCTGGAACTGGCGGTGGTAACGGCCGCCCAGAAGCTGCGGCCCGCACCGGAAGCGCCGGGCAAAGCGGTGTGCCCGGGGCGGGCAAAGGCGCCTGAAGCGGAACGGGTATGGGCTTCCGTGTTGGCCGAGTTCCGGCGGCAAAATCCACCGGTGGGACCCTGGCTGGCGCGTGCGGAACCGGTATTCGACGGCCCTCATAAACTGGTGTTAGCATTCCGGGAAGAGTTGGCGAAGGAAAAGGTTGCCGCGCCGGAGAACAAAGTTATGCTGGAAAAGATCCTGAACCGCTATTTTCCGGGTGGTATGCGGGTTGTGTGTGTGCTGAGTCGGGAACAAGGGGAACCTTAGACTACAACGAATTGGGAGGAATGTGCTTTGGGAATTAGCAAGATGATGAAGCAGGTGCAAAAAATCCAGGCCGAAATGATGCGGCTGCAGGAAGAGCTGGGCGAGCGCACGGTGGAAGCCACCGTGGGCGGTGGGGTAGTCACGGCTGTAGCCAACGGCAAACAGGAGATCGTCAGTATCACCATTCAGCCGGAAGCCATTGACCCGGAAGACGTGGAAATGCTTCAGGACCTGGTGCTGAGCGCGGTAAACGAGGCGCTGCGCCAGTCGCGGGAGATGGCGGCGCAGGAAATGAGTAAGCTGACCGGCGGTTTGAACATCCCCGGAGTGTTTTAAAAACCGACGCCGGAGTAAGGAGCGGAAACTTTGCAGTATTCGCGTACGGTGGCCCGCTTAATCGAGGAATTGGCCCGGCTGCCTGGCATCGGGCCCAAGACGGCCCAGCGGCTCGCTTTTTACCTGATTACGGCGCCGCGTGAGGTGGCCCGGGACTTGAGTCGGGCGATCATCGAGGCCCGGGAGAAATTGGTGTTCTGCGAGGTCTGCGCCAATATTGCCGACGAAAGCCCTTGCGGCATCTGTCGTGATCAGAGCCGGGCGCGAGATTTGATCTGCGTGGTGGAACAGCCCCGCGACATCATGGCCATTGAAAAGGCCCACGGCTACCGGGGACTTTACCATGTCTTAAACGGCAGCCTTTCGCCTATGCAGGGGACGGGTCCTGATGATTTGAACCTGGACAGCCTGGTGGCGCGGGTACGGGAAGGGGCGGTCCGGGAGGTCATCGTGGCCACCAACGCCACGGTGGAGGGCGAGGCGACGGCGCTTTACCTGGCCCGGTTGCTCCGGCCTCTGAAGGTGCGGGTCACCCGGCTGGCCTTCGGGTTGCCGGTGGGGGCCGACCTGGAGTACGCCGACGGCCGCACCCTGGCCCGGGCCATTGAAGGACGTCGCGAAGTAGAAGTATAACCGGTATATTTTACCTCCCGGGATTCATATCTATAGGGTTAAGGCAAGGTAACACCCGGGAGGTGCGTCGGGGAATGGAATGGAAGCTGATTCTGCTGGGCTTGTTAGGGCTGGCCGGACTATACCTGGTGGGTTCCTTTTTTGTGACCCCGCTGAAGTACCTTTACCGTTTATTTGCCTACGTGGTAGTGGGCGCACTGCTCCTGGCCGTGGTCAATCTAGGAGGCTCCTTTTTGGAGTTTCACCTCGCCATCAACCCGGTGACCATCCTGACGGCGGGCATCCTACAGGTGCCGGGTGTGATACTGTTGATCGTACTAACACTGATGGTCTAGGCCAACAAAGAGGACAGGCGTGTTTTGTGGATAACTGCCCTGTATTGTGGATAAGACCTGGGCTGGGCGGGGAGTCAGTTCTTGCTTGCGCGAGGTAATCAGGGGGAGGGTTTGCAGCCGGGTCATTCTTTGAAAAAAGGAGCCCTACTTTAAATATGCGCTAAGGAAAAGTAAGGGGAAAGAAAACATGCCTGTCCCTTTTTGGGAGGGACGGTAGTGAAGCAGCACAGGGCGCCTCTGTTTGAAGCTTTGAAGCGGCACCTGGCGCGGGAGTACGCCGGTTTTCACTTTCCGGCACACGCCGGTGGGCGAGGCCTACCTCCCAGCCTGGCGGGCGGTTTGGCGCGGCTGGATCTGACCGAACTGCCGGGGCTGGACGACCTGCACGCGCCCTCCGGTCCGATCGCCCGCGCCCAGGAGTTGGCGGCGGCGCTTTACGGTGCCGACCGCACCTTCTTTTTGGTCAACGGGAGCACGGTGGGGCTGCAGGCACTTCTGCTGGCCGGCACGGCCCCGGGACAAAAGGTGCTCCTGCCCCGGAACGTCCACCGCGCGGTGGTCGGCGGGCTGATCCTTTCCGGGGCCGATCCGGTATATCTGCTGCCCCCGGTTTCCACCGATTGGGGCCTTTTTCTACCTCCGGCGCCGGCCGACGTTAACGCGGCGCTCGCGGCGCACCCGGATCTGGCCGCCGTCATCTGGACCCACCCGGATTACCACGGTCTGGCGACACTGACCGCGGCGACCGCCGCGGCGATCCGGGAAGCCGGGCTGCCCCTCCTGGTGGACGAGGCCCACGGCGCACACCTGCCCTTCCATCCGCACATGCCGCCTCCGGCGCTTACCCTCGGAGCTGCGGCGGCGGTGCAAAGCGTGCACAAGCTGGGAGGTGCGCTCACCCAGGCGTCCTGGCTCCATCTCAAAGGACCGTTGCCCGATCCCTCCCGGGTGGCCCGGGCGCTGGCCTTGCTCGAGACCTCCAGCCCGTCTTACCTGCTGATGGTTTCTCTGGACCTGGCTCGCAGGCAGTTGGCGGTGTCCGGAACGCGGCTGGTGGGACGGGCCGTGGAATTGGCGGGAGTGCTGCGACGGGGTCTGGCCGCTCTGGATGGGGTGGCGGTCATGAAGGCTGACGCTGGGCAGGCCGACCCGACCAAAGTGGTTGTGGCCACCGGGGGCTTGGGCCTGAGCGGTTACCGGGCGGCCGCCATTCTGCGCCGCAAGTACGGTCTGCAGGTGGAGATGGCGGGGGCAACCTACCTGCTGTTGGTGGTCGGACTGGGTACGCGGGCCGCCGACGTGGCCCGGGCGCTCCAGGCGTTTCGGTCGTTGGCCCGGGAGCACCGGCCCGTACGCCGGACACGGGTGATAGGTCCCCCTTTGCCGCCCCCGGCCGAGAAGGTCCTGACGCCGCGGGAAAGCTGGCTGGCGGCGGCAAAGCCGGTGGCACCCGTGCAGGCCGCCGGTCTGGTCGCCGCCGAGACGATCAGCATCTGTCCCCCGGGCATTCCGGTTGTATTCCCTGGTGAAAAACTGACCCCGGAAGTGATAGAATATATTTTGGAAATAAGGGCGCGCGGATTTCCGGTGCAGGCGGCCGACCCGGGTCTCGCGTCGATCTTGGTCCATTGCGAGTGATGCTGGTGAGCGGATATTTTATTGCTTTTGAAGGGATCGACGGCGTGGGGAAGACCACCCAGTTGTTTATTCTTTACCATGAACTCCGGGGCCGCGGTTGTAAGGTGGTGCTCACCAGGGAGCCGGGCGGCACCCGGGTGGGCGAAGCCATCCGGCGGGTGTTGCTGGACGACGCGCATCAGGAGATGTCCCCGGAAACGGAGGCGCTGCTTTATGCGGCTGCCAGGGCTCAGTTCGTGAGCCAGGTGGTACGGCCGGCCCTGGCGCGGGGAGAGATCGTCCTCAGCGACCGTTTCGTAGATTCGTATCTGGCCTACCAGGGGTTCGGTCGGGGCTTGGATCTCACGGCCTTGGAAAGGGTAAACGCCCTGGCCACAGGGGGTTTATCTCCGGACTTGACGATATTGCTGGACATGCCGGCGGCGACGGCCCTGGCGCGGCTGGATGTGGACCGGCAGGACCGCCTGGAGAGGCAAAGCGTCGACTTCTACGAGCGGGTGCGCCGGGGCTACCGGCAGTTGGCGGCCACCGATCCCAGTCGTTACCTGGTGCTGGAGGCCGACCGGGAGGTTGAAGACCTGGCCGCGGTTATCCTGGAGCGGGTCGAGGTGGTCCTCGGGCTTGTTTGAAGGCGTTATCGGGCAGGAACTGGCCAAGGGTTACCTGGCTCGGGCGGTTACCAGTGGCCGGCTGGCCCACGCTTACCTTTTTCATGGTCCGGCGGGGGTGGGCAAGCGCACACTGGCCCGGATGTTCCTTAAAGCGGTGGCTTGCGTGAACCGCATGGACGGTGCCTGTGGTCTTTGCCCCCCCTGCCGGATGTTCGCCGCGGGCACTTACCCCGACCTTTGCGTGCTGTCTGGGGCTAACCGGCCGATCGGCATCGATCAGGTGCGGCAAATGCAGCGGGGGTTGCGTTACCGGCCGTACGGTACACGGCACCTGTGTCTGATCGAGGACGCCGAGGAAATGACGGTCGAGGCGGCCAACACCCTGCTCAAGACCCTGGAGGAACCCGAAGGCCCCGCGCTGTTCATTTTGACCGGTTCACGGCCCGATCGGCTTCCGCCGACGGTGGTGTCCCGGTGCCTGAAGATTCCCTTCCGGCCGCTGACCAGGGATGAAATCATCGCCGGTTTGGAAAACATGGGTTTTAAGGGGGATATTTTGCCGGTGGCGGCGGCGCTGTCGCGGGGCAGCCTGGGGCGCGCGGCCGAGGCGGCCGCCGGCCGGGAGGACGAGCGCCGGGGTAAGGCGGTCTCCCTGGCGGGAGCGCTGGTTTCGGGGCTGGGCACGGCCGAGTTGTGCGCCCGCGCCCGGGAACTGGGGGAACGCACCGAATTGTTGGCCTTGACCGAGTGGCTGCTCCTCTGGTACCGGGATCTCTTGTGGTGGCGCGAGACGCAAAACACCGGTTTGTTAGTGTACGCAGACCATTTGGACGAGGTTCGCCGGCAGGCCGGGCGCGTGACTACGCCGGTGCTGGTGCAGGCGATCAACGTCATTGAGGATGTCCGCAAGAAGCTTTTGGCCAACGCTAACGTCCGCCTGGCCGCCGAAGTGCTCTGTCTGCGGTTGGCGGAACTGGTTCAAGGAGGGCGGGCATGACGAAGCAATCCGTTGGGGTTCAGTTTAAGAATACAGGAAAAACCTACTTTTTCGATCCGGGGACGCTGGAGTTGAAGCCCGGTGACGGTGTGATCGTGGAGACGGTGCGCGGGTTGGAGTTCGGCACGGTGGTCACCGAACCCAGGGCCCGCAAGCCGGAGGAACAGGATCAGCTCTTAAAACCGGTGGTACGGAAAGCGACTGCGGAGGACCTGGAACGACTGGTCGAATTGCGGGAAAAGGAAAGGAACGCTTTCCGAATCGGCGTGGACAAGATCAACGCCCACGGTCTGCCCATGAAGTTGGTGGGTGTGGACTACACCTTTGACGCCAATAAGATTATTTTTTACTTTACGGCCGAAGGCCGGGTGGATTTCCGGGAACTGGTGCGTGACCTGGCCGCGGTGTTCCGGACGCGGATCGAGTTGCGGCAGATCGGTGTGCGCGACGAGGCCAAGATGATCGGCGGACTGGGCGGTTGCGGCCGGGAGCTTTGCTGTGCATCCTGGCTGCGGGAGTTCTCACCGGTGTCCATTCGGATGGCGAAGGAACAGAATCTTTCGCTCAACCCGGCGAAGATATCCGGCATTTGCGGGCGCCTGATGTGCTGTCTGAAGTACGAAAGCGAGGTTTACGAGCAGGCCAAGGAGGCCTACCCGGACGTGGGTACCCGGGTAAAGACCCCGGCCGGGGACGGTAAGGTCACCGGGGTGAACATTTTTAAGAACACGGTCACCGTCGAGCTGAAGGACACCAAACACCAGCAGTGCTTTCCGGTGCAAGAAATTAAGCAGATCAGCAGCGGCAAGCGGTAGGCGGTCGGTTGACGATGGCGGCGGGCACGCTGTACATTTGCGGTACCCCGATCGGCAACCTGGAGGATGTCACCTTAAGGGTTTTGCGTATTCTGGCCGAAGTCGATTTGGTGGCGGCCGAGGATACCCGGCACACCAGGAAGCTTTTGAGCCATTACGGCATCAAAACACCCCTGACCAGTTTCCACGCCCACAACTGGCGGAAAAAGGCGGGCGAACTCCTGGCCCGGCTACGGCAAGGTGCTTCAATCGCCCTAGTTTCCGACGCCGGGATGCCCGGAATCTCGGATCCGGGAGCCGAGCTGGTGGCTCTGGCCCTGGACGAGGGGATGGCGGTGATTCCGGTGCCGGGACCAAGCGCGGTGCTGACCGCACTGGTGGTTTCCGGCTTGCCGGCCGGCCGGTTTGTATTCGAGGGTTTTTTGCCCCGCAAGGACCGTAAAAGGGCGCTGGAGGGCCTGCGGGACGAGCCGCGCACCGTGGTGTTGTTCGAGTCGCCGCAGCGCCTGTTGGCGACGCTGGACGACATCCTGGCCGTGTTAGGCGACCGAAAACTGGCCGTGGCCCGGGAGTTGACCAAGCGCTACGAGGAGGTTTTCCGGGGCACGGTCTCGGCCGCGCGGGCTCATTTTGCGGCTTACCCTCCCCGCGGCGAGATCACCCTGGTGCTGGCCGGTGCCGCCGCCGCTGAAGCGGAGGAAGTTCCACGCCCTGGGCGTGCGGCCCTAGCGGCCGAAGTGGCCGAACTTCAGGAACGGGGGCGAAGCCGGCCGGAAGCCTTGCGGGAGGTAGCCCGGCGCTACGGTTTGCGCCGCCGGGAACTGTATGCTTTGCTTCTGGAAGCGGCCCGCCAGCAGAAGAACGGTGAGGATTCCTAAATTAAATGTTCCCTAGTCTCATCTAAAAACCGGGCCGGTGGGGTGTGGTGCCGAGAGAGACCGGCAATAAGCAAGCGGAGGCCTCCTCCCGAACCTCCGCTCGACAAGCACTATATTTAGTTGTCACGCCATTTTACATAGCCTGGTATTTTTGGAACATTTCCTCGGCACACAAACGGCATACCAGTTTTCCGCGGTAGTGCTGGACGTCCCCGGCATTGCCGCAGAACACACAGGCCGGCTCGTATTTTCTCAGGATGATTTTCTCGTTATCGACGTAGATTTCGAGCGCATCCTTCTCTTCGATACCGAGTGTTCTCCGGAGTTCGATTGGGATAACCACCCTGCCGAGCTCGTCCACCTTGCGCACAATACCCGTTGATTTCATTACTGCTCCTCCCCCATTCCTATAGTGGTTCGACAAGAAATAACAAAATAGCGCAAGTAAATGGTACCAAGCATTCCATTAAAAGTCAACAGGTTTTTCCAAAAAAAAAATACAAAATATTTCTGTTTGATGCACCATACTAGGTAAACTTGACAACCGCAGCCCTCAGGGTTAGAATTTTCGGTATGATTTGGGAAAAAGGGAAGTGACCACGGAATTGGCCAGACCGACATTCTACATCACCACGCCCATTTACTATCCCAGTGACAATCTACACATCGGGCACGCCTATTCGACGGTGGCTGCCGATGCGGTGGCCCGGTTCAAGAGGCTCACGGGATACGACGTTTACTTTCTCACCGGTTCGGACGAGCACGGCCAGAAGATTGAGCGCACCGCCCAGAGCCGGGGCAAGAGCCCCCAGGAGTATGTCGACGAGATCGTGGCCGGATTTAAAGAGTTATGGTCTCGACTCGATATCGATTACTCGGATTTTATCCGGACCACCGAGGAGCGGCATAAACGGGTGGTCAGCGATATTTTCCGCCGGCTCTACGAGCAGGGCGACATTTATAAATCAACCTACCGGGGGTGGTACTGCACCCCTTGCGAGGCCTTTTGGACCGAGCGTCAGGTGGCGGACAGGAAGTGTCCGGACTGTGCTCGCCCGGTGGAACTGGTGGCCGAGGAGAGCTACTTTTTACGCATGTCCCGCTACGCCGACCGTTTGCTGGCCCACATCGAGCAGCACCCCGAATTCATTCAGCCCGTATCGCGCCGTAACGAGGTGGTGAACTTCATCAAGATGGGGCTGGATGACCTGTGTGTCTCCCGGACGACTTTCGACTGGGGTATTCCGGTACCTTTCGACCCGAAGCACGTCATCTATGTTTGGATCGACGCCCTTACCAACTACATTTCCGCTCTCAACTACGGGGCGGAGGACGATTCGCTTTACCGGCGCTACTGGCCGGCCGACGTGCATCTGGTGGGTAAGGACATTGTCCGCTTCCATTGCGTCATTTGGCCCATCATTCTGATGGCGGCGGGACTGCCGCTGCCGAAGCGGGTGGTCGGGCATGGATGGTGGCTACTGGAAACCGGCAAGATGTCCAAGTCCAAGGGAAACGTGGTTGACCCTTTGGTCCTGATCGACAAGTACGGCGTGGATGCCATCCGGTATTACCTGTTGCGGGAGCTTCCTTTGGGTGCCGACGGGTATTACTCCGAGGAAAACCTGATCCTGCGGATTAACGTGGATCTGGCCAACAACCTGGGCAATCTCCTGAGCCGGACGACGGCCATGATTGATAAGTATTTAGGCGGGGAAATCCAGGCGCCCCGTCCGGCCGAAGACCCGCTGGACCGGGAGCTTATTGACCTGGCTCTGATCACCCCGGGGGAAGTGGCCGGCCTGGTGGACCAATTGGATCTGGCCTCCGCCTTGGGCGCGATTATGAAGTTGGTCGGGCGGGCCAATAAGTATATCGAGGAAACGGCGCCCTGGTCCCTGGCGAAGGCCCCGGAACAGCGCGCACGGTTGGCGACCGTGCTGTATAATCTGGCCGAGAGTTACCGCTTTGCCACCGTGCTCCTGTCCCCGTTTATGCCCGGTTTTCCGGCCCGGGTTTGGGCACAACTGGGGCTGGCCGACCGCCCGGAACTGCACACCTGGGAATCGCTAACCTGGGGCGGCATACCGGCGGGCACGCGGATTGCACGCGGCGCCCCGCTTTTCCCGCGCCTGGAGGCCGGCAAATAGCATGTTACTCGTGGACACACACGCCCACCTGGATCACGAGCGCTTCGCGCCGGACCTGGACGCCGTCCTCGACCGGGCAAGGGGCGCCGGGGTGGGCTTTATTGTGACCGTAGCCAGCGATAGCGCCTCGGCCCGGGCGGCCGTAAGTCTTGCCGAAAACAAAGAGGCGGTGTACGCGGCGGTGGGGGTGCATCCGCACGACGCCGCCGCCGCCGCGCCGGACTACCTGGAGGTGATCGGTCGTCTGGCCCGCCGGCCGCGGGTGGTGGCCGTGGGGGAGATCGGCCTTGATTACCACTACGACTATTCGCCGCGCCCGGTGCAACGGGAGGTTTTTGCCGCCCAGCTGGAGTTGGCCGCCCGACTCGGTCTGCCGGTGATCGTGCACAGCCGGGAGGCGACAAAAGACACTTATCACCTTTTACGTACCCATTTAAGAACCCCAGCCGTAATGCACTGCTTCGGGGGAGACTGGGCGGAGGCGCGTGCGTTTCTGGACCTGGGCTGTTACCTGTCCCTGGCCGGGGTGGTGACTTTTAAGGGGGCGGAGGCGCTCCAGGAGGTGGCCCGGAAGGTACCGGCGGACCGCCTCTTGCTGGAAACCGATGCGCCCTACCTGGCCCCGGTACCCCGGCGGGGCCGGCGTAACGAACCGGCGTATCTCCGGCACACGGCCGCGTTTGTGGCTGAACTTCGGGGTATTACCTTAGAGCGGCTGGCCGAGACCACTACCGCTAACGCCCGCGCCTTTTTCAAACTTTAAAAGGGACAGTCAGCAGAATTAAATTAAGTTAGTTACTGCCTGGCACCGACGGGAGGGATAAACGTGACGGCCGAAAAGGGCCTGGTGCTGGTATTCACCGGAAACGGCAAGGGTAAGACCACCGCGGCCCTCGGCCTGGCCCTGCGGGCGTGGGGGCACGGGATGCGGGTGTTGATACTACAATTTATAAAAGGCGCCCGGGAAACCGGTGAATTGAAAGCGGCCGCCCGTATGGACGGTTTGGAAATCCGGCCCCTGGGCGCTGGTTTTGTTTATGGGGAAGACGAGGCGGCACGCGCGCGGCACCGGGAGGCGGCCGCCGAAGCTTTGGACGCGGCCCGGGCGGCTCTTGGGGCGGACGGGCCGGAAGTAGTGATCCTGGATGAGATCCTGTGTGCGCTGGGTCTCGGGCTGGTGTCGCTTGCAGACGTGCTGGCCCTGGTGTCTGCCAAACCGCCGGACGTGCATCTGGTACTGACCGGCCGGGGTGCGCCTCCGGAAATACTGGCGCGGGCCGATCTGGTGACCGAGATGCGTGAGGTGAAACACCCTTACTATGCCGGTGTCAAGGCCCAGAAAGGGGTAGAGTTTTAAGAATGAATTCAGAAATCACCAGGTAGGGTTTTCAGCAGAAACCAAGCGAGATTCATAACGGAACCTCTTCGGGATTGGGGGCATAGGCTTTTGACGTGCGGTCATTTTCGGGCGGCTTTTACCGCTGGGACCGGCAGGAATATTGTGGACGCCTACAGAATACTCTGGACGGGTGAGACGGTTGGAATGGTATACTTTTACATTTGGACCTGGGGAGAACGTTAAACGGCACCGGGTTCGGCGGCGGTTGCCGTTCGTGGGTCTGTTTCTGGTGGTATTGCTAGCCGTGGGCGCTTTTTTCGGTGGTTACTCCCTGGCCAGGATGGACGTAACGGTTGTGGAGGGCGAAGAGGTCGTAGCGCTGACGGCCTTTCGGGGTACCGTGGCCGACCTCTTGGCGCGGGAAGGTGTGGAAGTCGGGCCGTGGGACCGGGTAACGCCTGCCGTAAACACCCCGCTGCACGATGGGATGGAGATCGTGATTCAGCGAGCGGTGCCGGTGACCGTGCGGGTGGACGGACAGCGCCTCGAGCTTTGGACCGTTGCCGCGCGTGTGGACCAGGTGTTGGCGGAGGCCGGGGTGGAACTCAACGCCGGCGACCTGATCGTGCCGGAACCAGAAACGCCGGTCAGCAAAGGGTTGGAGATCTGCGTGGTCCGGGTGGTGACCGAAACGGAGGAGCGAGAGTTCAACACCCCTTACCAGGTGGAGCGCCGGCCGGCTTATGACCTGCCCAAGGGCGAGACCCGGGTGCTGGTGCATGGGCAAAACGGCTTGCGCCGGGAAACCTGGCAGGTGGTCTACCACGACGGGGAGGAAGTTGCGCGTGAACTGGTGCGGAGCGAGGAGATTGTCCGACCGCGGAATCAGGTTGTGCTGGTGGGCATGCTGGATACCGTCAGCCGCGGTGGACAGGATATCCGGTTCTACCGCGTGATCACCGCGGAGGCTACGGCTTATACCTATACCGGGAACAATACGGCCACCGGCATGCCGCCGGGTCCCGGAACGGTGGCGGTGGATCCGACGGTGATCCCCCTGGGTACGCGTTTGTATATTGACGGCTACGGGTACGGGGTGGCGATGGACGTCGGCCGCAAGATCAGGGGCAACAGGGTGGACGTGTTTTTCCCCACCCGCCAGGAGGCCTTACAGTGGGGGCGGCGCACGGTAAACGTGTATTTGCTGAACTAATAGTCTGTTCATAAGCGTATTTTTTGAGGGAAGAGGGTTCCCTCTTTTTTATCGCCTGGCGGTCGGACATATTATTATCAGGTTTAGGTTAAGGACGAAAGGACTTGGCTGGAGTGCAGGGTAGGCAAAGGTGAATCTGACAAGCATCGGCGAGGTGCGCCGCCTGTTGGCGGCGTACGGTTTGAAACCCAAAAAGTCTCTGGGGCAAAACTTTCTGGTGGCAGCCGGAGTGCTGGACAAAATAATGGCGGCGGCGGACATCCGGGCCAGCGACCTGGTCATTGAAATCGGACCAGGCCTGGGGGTGTTGACCCGGCGCCTGGCGGAGGCCGGGGCGCGGGTGCTGGCGGTAGAGTTGGACGCGGGCCTGGTGACTGTGCTGCGGGACGTGCTCGGCGATCTGGAAGACCGCGTCCGGCTGGTCCGGGCGGATGCCCTGCAGTTGGACTATAGCGCGTTGCTTGCCGAAATGGTCGGCCCGGCGCCGGCGGGGACCGGGGGCGAGCCCACCGTCAAGGTAGTGGCCAATCTGCCTTATTATATTACCAGTCCGTTTGTTACCGGCTTTCTGGAAGCGGGGCACCCTTTTGAGCGGCTGGTGCTTATGGTGCAGCGGGAAGTGGCCGCGAGAATGGTGGCACGGCCCGGCACCAAGGTCTACGGGGCCCTCACCCTGCTGATCAAATACCACACCGAGGCCGAAATCGTTTGGCCGGTCTCCCGGCATTGCTTTTATCCGCCGCCGGCGGTGGACTCGGCGGTGGTCAGGCTCAGAAAGCGTGTCCGGCCGGCCGTGGCGGTTAAGCGCCCCGACCTGCTGTTTGTGATCGTACGGGCCGCCTTCGGCCGGCGGCGCAAGATGCTGCCAAACGCTTTGGAAGGGGCGATTCCCGGGGTGGATCGCGAGGCTTGGGGCAGAATTCTTCGGGGTGCGGGCATTGACCCGGGGGCGCGGGGAGAGGCATTAGGGTTGGAACAGTTCGGCCGCATTGCCGACGCCGTGGTCCAAATGGGCTTTGCGCCTGCTTCGCGTGATACTGTGCTATAACGTGGTGATATAATAAAACTGTAAGCCAAGTGCTAACGGGGAAGTGAGGCATGTGTTTCTCAACAGCCCGACAAAGGGGCGGCTTAGTTTCGAGCAGATGATGGAAGACATGCTGCAGTACATCACCGGGCTGCCGTCCTCGTCCTACAAGATCATTGTGGGTACCGATTCGCAGGTGGCCAGAGGCCATACCCAGTTTATTACCGCGGTGATCATCCACCGTCTGGGTAAGGGCGCCCGCTATTATTACCGGAAGAAGAGCCACCGGAAGATCAAAAGTTTGCGGCAAAAAATATTTTTCGAGACGGCGCTCAGCCTTGAGCTTGGCGGAATGGTGGCCAGGAGGTTTGCCGCTTTGGGCTGTGAGGATTTCAAGGTAGAGATCCATATTGACGCCGGCACCCACGGCGACACTAAGGACCTCATCCGGGAAGTAGTGGGCATGGTTACCGGCAGCGGCTTCCGGGCGCGGATCAAACCGGACGCCTACGGTGCCTCTTCGGTGGCCGACCGGCACACCAAGTAGTAAGCGGATAGGCCGCCGGGGGTGGTTAGCTCCCAAGACGGTCTGGCGGTTTGGAGGACCAGCATTTCTGCAGCAGGTCCCAGCGGCGGTGATGGTTGTAACCGCTAAAGGTTACGCCAAGCAGGTTGCGGGATCTTTTTTCGTTGTTTAAAACGCAAAAAGCCTCCAGGTGATCGCCGATGATGGTTTCGGCAATCAACTGGGCGTGCCGGGGGCCGCGGTCGGGCGAGCCCAGCGCGTAGTGGGGAACGGCCGCGGCTACCTCGATACGCAGTGCCTGCCGGGCCGCCAGCACGTGGGCCACCGGCGGTACAGCCAGCTCACGGAACGGAACCCGTTCGAGAAAACGCCGGGAAACGGCGTGCGGTCCGTGGGACAGGGAAGCCGAGCCCAGGTGGGCCAGTCCCAGCGCCTGGTTTAATAGCCTTCGTATCCCCAAGAGTTGGGCCACCAACGGTGTCAGTTCGTTTTCTTGGCCCGGCGGGTAGCAGTCGGTTAGGCTGAGGTCAACGCCGCTTTTTGTGGCCGCCACCAACTTTTCCAGCACCGTGCCTATTTCCCCTTCCATATCGCCATCAACAAACAATACTACTTCCGCTTCCCGGCGATAAGCCGCTAAAGCGCCAACGGCCCTGGGTACGTCGAGCCCCAGGGGTTCCTCGAAATGAATCAGACTGATCCGATCTGCCGGATAGGACTCCACGATCCGCCGCGAATCGTCCCGGCTTCCGTTTACGACCGGCAGCACCAGATCAACCGGAAGGGTCAGGATGGTGTCCAGCACCCGGCCAATCCTTGCCCCCTCATTTTGAACCGGGATTACCGCGCACAGCACGTTGGGTCACCCCCCCCCCTTTACTACGTGCCAGTATATTGAAAAAATGGCATGCATGTGCTGCAGTGGTTCCCAAAACCTTGATGCCTCATAAGATGGATGTAGATATCAAGGAGAGGGGTCCGCCATTATGAGTGCAACCATAAAGAAGGGCGATATCGTCGCCCGGAAATCCTATAAACTTGATTTGTATTTTAAGGTATGCGACCTCTATGAGCAGGATGACGAGGGTCAGTGCGCAATGTTAAAGGGGTTGGATGTTCGGCTCCTAGCCGACGCCCCAGTTTCCGACCTGGAAAAGATTGGTGCGGACAAGGTGGCCGAGTATTGGCGCAAGGTGATGGCCACCGGGAGCGAGTACGTGCGCCGCTGTTTCCAGCACCGCAAGGAAGGATTGGATGATGAACTGAACCGGGGGAATAAGGTGGCCACCTTCGACGTGCCGGGCAAGGTGTTGCACCTGGACGGAGATCAGGATTACCTTGATCTCTGCCTCACCACCTACCGCCAGTTGGGCGTGCCCGCCATCGGATACTATGTTCGGGAAGCCCAGCAGCCGTTGCGGGTGGCCGCGCTACTGAGGGAACATAACCCCGACATACTCGTCCTCACGGGGCACGACGCCTTCAAGAAGGGCAGTAAGGATTTCCGGAACCTGGATCACTACCGCAACTCCCGGTATTTCGTGGAGGCGGTAAAGGTGGCGCGGGATTATGAAAAAAACCGCGATGATCTGGTGATTTTTGCCGGGGCCTGTCAGTCTTTTTACGAGGCCCTGCTGGACGCCGGCGCCAACTTCGCCAGCGCGCCCGAACGGGTGTTGATCCACGCCTTTGATCCGGTGTTTGTGGTTGAAAAGGTGGCGTATACGCCGGTACATAAGCCGATCGCCCTTAGAGAAGTGATCGAGGCCACCATTACCCGTTATCCGGGCATCGGGGGACTGGACACCCAGGGCAAGTACCGGATGGGGGCGCCTAAGTCCGCCTACTAGAACGGTTCCCAGATGGATACCGCATTAAGTACCCGGTGCCCGGCGTACTGGAAAACATTGTGTAACCAGGCAAATATGGCTAACAAACCCTCCGGTTCCGACATATCATGGGGAACCAAAAGGAGGGTGCCTATGTACGCCGAAGCAGCCTTTGCGTCCATCAACGGGGTGCCCGTAATCGGCGCCTGTTTCCCGGACCGGGAGGAGGCACTGTCCGAAGTCCGGGACCTTACCGAAAAGGTGAACCATTGCATGGAACAAGAAAAGCTGGCCACGGTGCGGGTTGGTTTCAGCCCCCAGGAAGACGGGCGTTTCCGCCTGGAAGTGTGCGGCAGTAACCGTTCGATCGCGGTTATTCCCGGTGTCGACGAACTGATGCTCCGCCGGTTCAACAAGGCCTACCACGCCAAACAGATGTTTATTCTCACCAGCTTTGTTTTTGTAGACCGCGAGGCCGGATCGCCGCTTTCGCTGGCGGTGTCCGATGGTTTGGGCGTGGTTATCTACAAGCCCTGTGAGGCTTTTAAGACCTAGGCCGAATTCTTGGCACGGCACACTTTTCCTCCGGCAAACATATGATGCTGATGAATCGACTGGTGTTTGTCAATTGTGTGAATCAACAACGGGGCCTGCCCGGATCGGGATTTCTGTGACCCATTTATTAATTTTTGAAGAAATACTAAGGTCTTTACCACCGGTGGTTCCCGGTGGTTTATTTCGGCGGTGCACCCAAATAGATTGACCCTTATAAGCTATCTAAATTTGGGGAGGTAATTGAATGCCAAGTCCGGAATGGGAGCTTGGTTACAACCAGGGGTACGCGGCCGGGTTTGACGATGGTTTCGCAAAGGGGCAACGCGAAGGCCGGTTTTTGGGTTTCAACGACGGCTTTTGGGCAGCGTTGGTGGAAAGCCGGGCCGGCGATGCCACGGACCGCCTACCCCAAAAGCTCGGGGCGATGAACCGTGCCGGGCTGTTTCGGATGGTGCTCTCCGGACCGGCGGCGCATGCGGCGGCGGCGTATTTCCGCGCCCTGGGCTTCCGGCCGGACAGCCTGTAACCGCTTTGCCCACCCCAATATGTACCATTCCAGTTAGAATTTCATTAGAAAGTAATAACTGGTCGAAGTTGCCCCGATCATCCAAGCGTACCAAACCAGAGCAAAAATAGCTAGATTTGTCGAATTTGGCGGTTCGTTTTAAAATTGGGGTGGACAAGTCCAATACTGGTAAAAGGAGGTCTTGCATGCGGGCAAGCGAGAAGCTGGTCACTGTCGCTGTAGTCTTGTTGCTGTCGATCGCGCTACTGATTCCTGCCGTTGTTGCTCACGCCAACGCGCCTTCTGTCGAGGAAAGCAAGTTGATCGAGGGGATAAACGAGGTCCGTCAACAGGCCGGAATACAACCTCTGGCCATTAGTGCGCCGTTGTCCGAATTGGCCCGGACACACCTTCAGACCGGGTCGAGTGTGTTTGGATTGATGCGGGCCGAAGGTATGCCCTACCGTTACGCTTGTTCCATACGGGCTGGAACGTCGAATGTCGATCTCCTGGTCAGGGTGTTGACCAGATCGTCCTCGTCCCAGGCCTTGTCGCCCCGCTACGACCAGGCCGGCGTGGCCATCCAGAACAATCGTACGGTGCTGATTCTGATCGGCGGGGGCACCGCGGTTCCGGCTCCGACGCCGCAGCCGCAACCTGAGCCCACACCGCAGCCGCCGTCCAGTCCGGGCTACGCGCTGAGCGCGTACGAGGCGGAGGTGGTCAGACTAGTGAACGCCGAGCGGGCGAGGTACGGCCTGAAGCCCCTGGAGGTTGATTTCCAGCTGGCGAAAGTGGCCCGGCTGAAGTCCGAGGATATGCGGGACAAGGGGTACTTCTCCCACACCTCACCGACCTACGGTTCCCCGTTCCAAATGATGCGGGAGTTCGGCATCACCTACCGCACGGCGGGCGAGAACATCGCCGCCGGACACAGGACCCCGGCCCAAGCGATGCAGGGCTGGATGAACTCTCCGGGGCACCGCGCCAACATTCTGAACGCCAACTTCACGCATATCGGTGTGGGGTACGCTGAGGGTGGCAGCTACGGCCATTACTGGACGCAAATGTTCACCGGCAGGTAAAAGCCATTAATTTTGTCAATCAATCAAAGAGTGCGCACACTTCCTCCTTTCAGGCCATATATGTGTAGCAAAATGGTCGAAAGGAGGAATTTCTTTGCACCACAAGCTGAAGGTTAAAATCGTTTGTCAGCAAGAGACGGTGCAGCAGGTCATCGGCGAGCGGACAGTGCAGGCCGTGGTACGCGGCGTGATTGTTATCCCGAAGCAGAAGCCGCCGGCGGAGCAAGTACTGGCCGTCCGGACCCAGGTCGAAGACCAGGAGATAGACGTCATTTCCGATAAGGTCATCGTCCAGGGCAAGCTGGTGTTTAACGTAACCTACGTGGCCGACTTTCCTCACCAGCCGGTTCACCACGTACGCGGTCAGATCGAGTTTGCCGAGTCGGTACACATTCCGGGCACCCAAGCCGGTATGGATGCATTTAAGCAGATCACCATCGAAACAGTGAAGACCGAAGTGGATCCAAAGGACCCGCGGCGGATCATCGTGACGGTCATTTTGAAAATCTTTGTTAAAGTCATCGAGGCCGAACCGAAACAACTCCTGATAAACCTCCCCGGCGCCCGGAACCTGTTCACGCGGGAAGAAGTGAAGTTGGACATCGTCAAAGCAATCGGGAAACGACAAGTGGTGGTGAGCGACCAGGTTGACGTCTTGCAGTTGTTCTGCGGCCAAAAACCCTGCCCCAAGGAAATCATCGATACCATTTCGGATGTAACTATCAAAAAGAAAGAGGTACTCCAAGACAAGGTAATCGTAGAGGGCGTATTGACCGTTCAGGTGATTTACGTCGCCGATATCCCTACCCAGCCGGTACATCACGCCCACATTGAAATCCCCTTCGTTGAGTTCGTGGACGTTCCCGGGGCGCGGCCCAAAGACATGGTAACTGTCCAGGTGCGGATCGAGGACGTGACCGCCCGGGTCAAGGATCAGTGTCAGATAATGGTCACCGCCGTCCTGGAGGTCACGGCCCGGGTGATGGAGCAGATTAAGAAGCTCCTGGTCGTGACCATCGACAAGAAGCTGCTGGATTGTCTCGTAAATGCTAACGCCATCCGGCCGGTAGTCCTGTTCCTGGACCAGATTCTAAACGAGGAGGACCAGGTGCAGGTCACGCTTCGGGAAGTGGTCAGCATCCCCCATAAAAAGCCGGACGCCCAGAAGGTCCTGGAGGCCGTGGTCACCGAGATCGAGGTGGCCGAGACCGAGGTGATCCGAAACAAGGTGGTTGTCCGGGGTGTGGTGACCGTTAAGGTGGTCTACGTGGCCGACCGGCCCGACCAGCCGGTGCACGCTTTTGAGGCCGAGATTCCCTTTACTACCTTCGTTGAGGTCCCCGGCGCTGAGCCTGGGGCGGACGTCAACGTCATGGTGGACGCGGAGTTTGTCCAGGCGAGTATAGAGGATGAACGGCGGGTAGTCGTCAAACTCGTGCTGAAAGTGACCGTCCGCGTGACCGACATCGTGCAGAAAAAGCTGTTCGAATGCCTGAAGCCGGGGACGAAAATTGAATGTCCCATTCCTAAAGAAGGATAATCAACCAAATGCACATTTTAAAATCCAGTTGCCTGCCGGTCAACGGACTGGCGCTCACACTTCCTCCTGCCGGGCATATATTGATAGCAAAATGCCGAAAGGAGGATATTCTTTGTGAGTACCCAACAATTAAAGGTTCGGATTGTCTGCCAGGAAGAAACCGTCCGGCAGGTAATCGGCGAAAAGGCGGTACAAACCGTAGTCCGTGGCAAGATCACCATTCCCAAGGAAAAACCCCCGGCAGAACAGGTCTTGGCGGTCCGGGCCAAGGTCGAGGAACAGGAAATAGAAGTCATCCCTAATAAGGTTGTCGTGCAGGGCAAGATCACTTTTAACGTCACCTACGTGGCCGATTTCCCAACACAACCGGTGCACCACGTGCGCGGCCAAATCGAGTTTGCCGAGTCACTACACATTCCGGGCACCCAACCCGGGATGGACGTGGTGAAGCAGATCACCATTGAAAAGGTTAAGGCCGAACTAGATCCCAAGGACAAGCGGCAGATTATCGTCACCCTGATCATGCGCATTTTCGTCAAGGTCACCGAGGCCGAACCGAAGCAGTTGCTGATTGATCTGCCGGGAGCCGAGAACAAGTTTGTGAGGGAACAGGTGAAGCTGGATATTGTCAAGGCGATCGGTCGAAGGCAGGTGACGGTCAGCGACCAGGTCGACATCCTGCAACTGTTCCACGGTCAGAAGCCCTGTCCAAAGGAAATCATAGATACTATCGCCGATGTCACGATCACCAAGCGTGAGGTCATCAAAGACAAGGTGATCGTGGAGGGTGTGTTGACGATCCAGGTCATCTACGTGGCCGATTTCCCGACCCAGCCGGTGCACCATGCCCACATTGAGATTCCGTTCACCGAGTTTGTGGAGGTACCCGGGGCCAAGCCCGGTGACATGGTCACAGTCCAGGTGGAGATCGAGGACGTTCACGCCCGGGTGAAAAATGAGTGCGAAATTTCGGTTACGGCCGTACTGGCGCTGCAGGCAAGAGTGATGGAGCAGATCAAGAAGCTCCTGGTGGTGCGGATAGAAGACGACCTGCTGGCCTGCCTGCTGGATGCGGACGCCATCCGCAAGGTGACCCTTTTCCTGGACCAGATCCTGAATGAGGAAGACCAGGTACAGGTCACCCTACGGGAGGTCGTCACCATTCCCAAACCCAAGCCGGACGCCCAGAAGGTACTGGAAGCCTTCGTCACCGACGTGACCGTCACCGAGACGGAGGTAATCCGGAACAAGGTAATCGTCCGGGGTGTGGTGACCGTTAAGGTGACCTACGTGGCCGACCGGCCTGACCAGCCGGTGCACGCCTTTGAAGTCGAGATTCCCTTCACCGCTTTTATCGAGGTGCCCGGCGCTGAACCCGGCGCAGACGTCAGCGTGATGGCCGAGGCCGAGTTCATCTCCGCCAGCCTGGATACCAGGCGCACCGTCGCCATCAAGCTGGTGATCAAGGTTACCGCCCGGGTGACCGACATCGAGCAGAAGAAACTGTTTGAATGCCTGCGGCCAGGTGCGGAAATCGTCTGTCCGATCCCGGTTCCGGTTGAGCCCAAGCCCGAGAAGCCTGAGGTAAAACCTACGCCCACCGGCAGAACCTACACCATCCAGCCCGGGGATACCTTTTTCAAGCTGGCTCAGCGCTTCGGTACCACGGTCCAAGCCATTCAGGCCGTTAATCCGGGGGTGGACCCGAACCGGCTCCAGATCGGCCAGGTTATCAATTTGCCTTAGAGAGAGAGCATAGTTGATTTCATACCCGCTTCGAGCGGGTATCTTGTTTTGTGTACACCTTTGCGAATGAGCTGATGAAGTGATCCGGCAGGAAGGTTTGGATCAGTAGGGAGAAAGGATGACTCACTACCAGGTTACCAGGCGGTTGCTGAAGGAAACGATAGAGGCCTTTGGCGCTTGGGTGCCAAAAGCCATGGAGCGGCTGGAGGCTGGCTTCGAGGACGCTCATGAGCCGTTGAATAGCGCTACCCCAACGCTACCGGAAGCGGCTGCGGACGGCCAACGGAGTCGAGCGGCTAAAGCCAGGCAGATCCGCCGGCGGGAGCGGGTGATCCGGATCTTCCCCAACGAGGAGTCGGCCCTGAGGCAGTTCTTAGGCGGTGGGTCTCGCCTTAAGGCAGTTGTCCAAACAAGCAGGATTTGCGTCAGCACGCGGCGAAACACTTCAAAGCAGATGTACCAGACCAACTTCTCAAGTTTGGCAAAGCGCGACCGTTCTGTTTGCTGAACTTATCGCCTGAATTCAAGGATTCCATTTTGAGAGAGGCCTCTTTATCGAATGTGTGGTTACTTCTCTACGCTTGACCCCTCCCCGGACCTCATTTGCCCGGAACCATTTTACTCATAGTCCAAGAAAAAACGGCGTCCCCTGAAAGCAAAACGGGACGCCCTGCGCCCCGCTTTGCTAATACCCGTACTGCCCCGTTGCCACCGTAGAGCCTTTTGCCGCGCCCGGCTCCCGACGATCGCCCGCGGCTACTGACCAATTTTGGTGACCCCAGCGGGATTCGAACCCGCGTTACCGGCTTGAAAGGCCGGTGTCTTAGTCCACTTGACCATGGGGCCATATTTTCACATGCGTGCTTATCTTACTATAACCCCGCTGGGCTGTCAAGGCTAAATCGACAGCATCACTTCCGGCAGGGTGTGGCTTTTAAGCCGTTGGGCAGCCGGTATTTTCCTGATTTGGGCCTTATGGCTGTTCTATCCTAGGATGACGCGGCCAAAGGACATACTTACCCCCCGCAAGAGCCTGCTTATTTCGTCTACCAACCGCGCAAACATTTCTTCCACTTCGTCGGCGTACCGCAGTTTCAGATCACCGCAAATGGTTCTCGTTAGCGTCTTGACGAAGAGCGCAGGATTAAGTATGATGAACAGGAGTTTGTCCCGGTTGTTTTCCGCCCTGCTCCGTAAGGAGCCGTTTGAGTCCACAGGGAGGAGGTGTGCAGAGAATTGCGGGCGTACGAGGTAATGTATATTCTGAAGCCTGACCTGGAAGAGGAGCAGCGCACCCAGATCGTCGAGCGCATCAACAGCATCGTTATCGACGGGGGCGGCGAGGTTGCCGAAATGAACCCCTGGGGTCTAAAGCGACTGGCTTATGAGATCGATGATTATCGCGAAGGTTACTACGTCGTGTTGAAATTCCAGGCGGAACATGCCGTAGCCCGGGAAATGGACCGTGTGCTCAAAATCACCGACGGGGTGCTCCGCCATATGATCCTGCGCTTGGATCAATAGCGCGTGGGCGGTGGGATGATGCTGAACAAGGTGATTTTAATCGGGCGCCTGACGCGGGATCCGGAACTCCGCTACACGCCCGAAGGTACCCCGGTGGCCAGGTTTAGCTTGGCCGTGGACCGGCCGTTTACCGACAAACAGGGGAACCGGGGGACCGACTTTATCGACATTGTGGCCTGGCGCAACCTGGGGGAGCTTTGCGCCCGATATCTGGGCAAGGGGCGGCTTGTAGCGGTAGAAGGGCGCCTGCAGATCCGCGCGTATGATGACAGTCAGGGCGTGCGAAGAAGAGCGGCGGAAATCGTGGCCGACAATGTTCGGTTCCTGGATGGGCCCAAGGGTCAGGGTAGTCCGGAGGCTCGTGGCCCCCATGAAGAAGGGCATTCGTACCGAGATGAAATCGACTTTTCTGATGATGACGAGCCGATGCCTTTTTAGGTTTGCTTTTGAGGAGGGATGACCATGAGGCGTGACCGGAGTCGGCGCAAGAAGAAGATCTGCAGTTTCTGCGTCGACAAAATCGCCGTTATCGATTATAAGGATGCGCCCCGGCTGAAGAAGTATATCACCGAACGCGGTAAAATCTTGCCGCGGCGGATCACCGGAAACTGCGCCCACCACCAGCGGATGCTGACGGTGGCCATCAAGCGGGCGCGGATTATGGCTTTGTTACCCTACACGCTCGACTAATAAGGTTCGGGTAGTAACCTCAATATAGTACGAGAAAGCGCCGGTAACGGCGCTTTTTGCGTTGGGCAGGAAACCGGGCGGACCCGGCGAATCTGTAGGAGAGATCTGCGGCTTGGGCGATAGGCCGCCAGGCGGGGTGTTTGCTTTGTGGGAACCGGGGCACTTGCGGGATGGCGTCGTCTTCACCCTGGTTTGTGCCATGTTGGCTCTGGTCGGGGTTCTGGTCCCGTTCTTGTTCCCGGTTTACGGATTGTTAATCGTTGTGGTCGTGGCCTTGATCACCAGCCGGCACACGGCGGTGCACGCCCTGGCTGTGACCGGTGCGGCCGCCGCCTTGACCGCCTTGTTTCTGGGGGCCCTTGATGCGGTGATGCTGCTGTTGGAGCCGGCGTTGCTGGGCATCTTGTACGGTCTTTGTTTTAAAAACCGTGTTGCGCACCACAAGACTCTGGCTGCCGGCGTGGGTGTGGCCCTGGTCCTGGTCGGGTTTGACCTCGTTATTCTGTTCCGGGTCCTGGGCGAAAGCCCTTACGAGTGGCTGGCGGCAGGTGTGGTGCTTGACGGTCAGCCGGAGGTGATGGAACAGGCCGTACGGGTCGCGGCAACGCTGCTTCCCGGTGCCTTGATCGCCTGGGCGTTGCTCGTGGCCTGGGCTGCCTTTTTCCTGGCGGCAGCTTTTTTACAGCGCTTCGGTATCCTGCCGGGGCCGGCACCGGTATTCCACCGCTGGCGCTTGCCGTGGGCGGTAGTTTGGCTGGCGATCGCCGGTTTGGCCGCTACCCTGATCGGTGACCATTGGGGGCTTGGGACCCTGGCCCTGATCGGTAAGAACGCCCTTTTTGTGGCCGCGGTGGGATTCATGTTGGCCGGCCTGATCCTGGCCGCCTACCTCTGGCGGGAGCTGCCCCATCCCCGCTGGCTCAAGATCTTGGTGGGCGTGGCGGCGGTGATCAACTGGCCGGTTACCCTGGGGATGCTGGTAATTGCCGGTTTTTTAGATTCGTGGCATGACTGTCGGAGCTGCTACGAGCGTAAGAGGAGGGACAAGGCGTGAAAGTGGTGCTGTTAAAAGACGTGGCTGGTTTGGGCGTCCGGGGCGCCGTGGTCAAAGTGGCCGAAGGCTACGCCCGTAACTACCTGATCCCGAAAGGCCTGGCCCAGGAGGCCACTGCGGGCCGGCTGAAGGAGATCGCCCGGCGTGAGCGGGTCAAAGAACAAAAGGCGGACCGTCTGGCGACCCAGGCTCGCCAGATGGCGGACAAGCTAGCCGGTCTTACGGTTCGGATTCCGGTGCGGGCTGGCGAGGGCGGCAAACTCTTCGGCTCGGTGGGCACAAAGGATATCGCCCAGGTGCTGGCCACCCAGCATAACCTCGAGATTGACCGCAAGAAGCTGGAAATCAAGGAGCCCATCAAGAGCCTGGGGCGTTTCCCGGTGTTGGCGCGCCTGCACCCGGGCGTCCAGGCCAAATTCGAGGTTGAGGTTGTCAGCGACGATGCCTGAGCGTGTCCTGCCTCAAAATATCGACGCCGAGCAGGCCGTGCTCGGCGCCTTATTTCTGGAACCGGAAGCCATTTTTCGGGTTATGGACATCATCCGGCCCGAGGACTTTTACCATCATGGGCACCGATTGATCTACGAGACCTGTCTTCAGGTACAGGAGGCGGGTGAGCCGGTTGATCTTTTAACGGTTACTGACCGGCTGCGCGCCAACGGCCTGTTGGCGAAGGTCGGGGGTGCCGCCTACGTCGCTTCCCTGGTGGAAATGGTGCCTACGGCGTCCAACATTGAGCATTACGCTCGATTGATCGAGGAAAAGGCGCTGCTCCGGACCCTGATTTCGGTTGCTTCCCGGATCGCCGAGATGGGTTACGACCAGCAGGAAGCCGCGGACCGCCTGGTGGATCAGGCCGAACAGATGATTTTAGAACTGGGTTCCCGCCGGGGGACCGGCACCTTTGTGCCGCTTAAGTCGATTCTCAAGCAAGCTTTGGCGCGGATTGAGGAAGCTTATCGGAACAAGGGCCGCATTACGGGTGTATCCACCGGTTTCCCCGACCTGGACCGGCTTTGTTCCGGCTTGCAGAATTCGGACCTGCTGATCCTGGCCGCCCGGCCCAGCATGGGTAAAACTGCCCTGGCGCTCAATATCGCCTACCACGTGGCCGCCAAAGAAAAACTCCCGGTGGCCGTTTTCAGCCTGGAAATGGGCCGGGAACAATTGGTCAACCGGCTGTTGTGTGCCGAAGCACGGGTCGATCAGTACCGGTTGCGTACCGGAAACCTGAGGGATGAGGACTGGGAAAGGCTGACCGAGGCCGCTGCCCGGCTGCAGGACATCCCCCTGTTCATTGACGACACGGGCGGTGCTTCTCTGAGGGATATTCGCGCCCGGGCCAAGCGGATGCAGTCCGAAAGCGGCCTGGCCCTGGTGGTCATTGACTACCTGCAGTTGGTGCGGCCCAATCGGCGCGCCGAGAACCGGCAGCAGGAGATTTCCCAAATTTCCCGTGGGTTGAAAGAAATGGCCAAGGAATTGAATGTGCCGGTGTTGGCCCTGTCCCAGCTGTCCCGTGCCGTCGAGCAGCGGGAAAAAAAGCGTCCGGTAATGTCCGACCTGCGCGAGAGCGGCAGCCTGGAACAGGACGCCGACGTGGTGATGTTTATCTACCGCGAGGAATACTACCGTCCAGACACGGACCGTAAGGGGATTGCGGAGTTGATTGTGGCCAAGCAACGCAACGGTCCGGTGGGTACCATAGAACTGGGCTTTTTCAAGGAATTTCCGCGGTTTGTGCCCCTGGAGCGTTCCGCGGAATAGTTTGACTCCCGGATTGCGATTTGCTAAAGTACGCGCGGAGGTATCGGAGTTGAGCCAGAAGTACGACGTAATCATTATCGGGGCCGGCCCGGCGGGGATCTTTGCAGCCCTGGAGTTGGTGCGGCAGAGGAAGGACCTGCGCGTGCTCATCCTGGAGAAAGGGCGCGACATCCGTAAGCGGGTTTGTCCCTCCCGGCAGGGCCGGGTGTCCTGTCGTCACTGCGCGCCTTGCGCTATACTGTGCGGCTGGGGTGGCGCCGGCGCCTTTAGCGACGGGAAACTCACCCTTTCGCCTGAGGTCGGCGGGGCGCTGGATGAGTACGTGGGGGCGGATGTTCTGGCGGAGTTAATCGCCTACGTGGACCACGTATATCTCGAGTACGGCGCACCGGACGCCGTGTACGGCCCCAAGGACCGGGATGAATTGGAAGAACTGCTGAAAAAAGCTGCCCGCGCCGAGTTGCGGCTGGTGCCCCTGTCCATTCGGCATCTTGGTACCGGGCGCTGCGGCGAAGTGCTGCAGTTGATGTACGAGGACCTGGCAAAAAACGTGGAGATCCGGACCGAAGTGGCCGTGCACCGGTTGGTTACCGCCGACGGGCGGGTGGTCGGTGTGGAAACGACTGACGGCGCGGTGATCAACGGCCGGTTCGTTATCGCCGCTCCGGGCCGCGAGGGTGCGGAATGGTTAACCCGCGAGGCGCAGCGCCTGGGGCTGCCGACCGCCACCAACCCGGTGGACATCGGGGTGCGGGTGGAGCTTCCGGCCTTGGTGATGGAAGCCTTGACCAACATTTTTTACGAGTTAAAATGCACTTACATTTCTCGTACCTTCGAGGATGAGGTGCGGACCTTCTGCATGAACCCGTACGGCGAGGTGGTTATGGAGAATAACGACGGACTGATCACCGTCAACGGCCATACGCACGCCTATAACAAAACCAGTAACACCAACTTCGCCATCCTGGTCAGCAAAAGCTTTACCGAGCCCTTCAAAGAGCCCATTGCTTACGGGCGCTACATCGCCCGGCTGGCAAACCTCCTGGGGGGAGGGGTGCTTGTCCAGCGGCTGGGGGATCTGACCGCCGGGCGGCGGAGCACCCCGGAGAAAATCGCCCGGGGATTGGTGACGCCCACCCTGCCGGAGGCCACCCCTGGGGATCTTAGCCTGGTATTCCCGTACCGGCACCTGCTGGGCATCTTGGAGATGCTGAAGGCGCTGGACCTGATCGCGCCTGGCGTGTTCTCCCGGTACACCTTGTTGTACGGTGTGGAGGTGAAGTTCTACTCGTCCCGGCTGGCCTTGAACGACCGGCTGGAAACCCCGGTGGCCAATTTGTTTGCGGCCGGGGACGGGGCGGGGGTTACGCGGGGCCTGGTGCAGGCCTCGGCTTCCGGGGTGGTCGTGGCCCGAGAAATCTTGCGCAGGGTCTAGCTTCGGTCAGAGCATTTGGATAGAATAGGGGCGACACCGCCTACCAGATTTGGTAAGCAGTTTCTGCTGAAAAACGCTACCTGGTGTGCGGTACAGCACACCGCTCATTAAGGGTAGATCTTTGCGACGGAAACGACCACACGGCTTTTGCCGCTGGGCTTTTGCAGGGAGGAGTGCCGATGTCGACCGTAGTCTTGGTTGGCGCGCAGTGGGGAGACGAGGGAAAAGGAAAACTGACGGACTGCCTGGCCGCGGAGGCCGACGTGATCGTCCGCTACCAGGGAGGCAACAACGCCGGGCACACCGTGCGGGTCGAGGGGCAGGAATACAAGCTGCACCTGGTGCCTTCGGGCATTTTACATCCCGGCAAGGTGTGCGTAATCGGTAACGGCATGGTTATCGATCCGAGTGTCCTCCGGCGGGAAATAGAACAGTTGGCGGCTTCCGGGCGCCCCCTGGCCGCGCTTTACATCAGCGAGCGGGCGCACGTTATCCTGCCTTACCACCGTCAATGTGACGAACTGGAGGAGGAGTGTCCGGGGGGCTTGCGGCGCATCGGCACCACCCGGCGGGGCATTGGACCGGCTTACGTTGATAAGTATGCCCGCGAGGGGTTGCGGGTGGTCGATCTGTTGGATGAGGGGGCCGAGGAGCGGCTGCGCTGTATGGCGCGGCGCAAAATTGAGATTCTGAAGCGGCTGTACGGTGCCGGCGGCGCCGCCGCACCGGAACAGGTGGTGGCGGATTACCTGGCTTACGCCGATTTTTTGCGGCCTTACGTGCGGGACACTTCGCTTCTGGTTCACGAGGCGGTGCGGGCCGGCCGGCATGTACTTTTTGAGGGGGCCCAGGGTACCCTGCTGGACATCGACCACGGCACCTACCCGTACGTCACTTCCTCCAGCCCGGCCGCCGGTGGCGCCGCGGTGGGTGCGGGGGTGGGCCCACGGGTCATTGACACCGTGCTCGGGGTAACAAAGGCGTACACCACCAGAGTGGGCGGCGGTCCGTTTCCGACCGAACTGGTCGACGAGACGGGAGAGTTTTTGCGCCAGGCCGGACACGAGTTCGGCACTACTACCGGCCGGCCGCGGCGTTGCGGTTGGCTCGACGCGGTGATTCTGCGCTACGCGGCCCGGATCAACAGTCTGGACTACCTGGCGGTGACCAAACTGGATGTGTTGTGCGGGTTGCCCGTGGTGCGGATCTGCCGGGCCTACCGTTACCGGGGGCGGGAGATCACCGAGTTTCCTTCCCGGTTGTCGGTGTTGGCTGAATGCGAACCGGTGTATGAGGAGTTGCCCGGCTGGACCGAGGACATTACCGGTGCGCGGGCTTACGAAGACCTGCCGGTTGCGGCGCGCCGCTACCTTTCCCGGCTTGCCGAACTGGCCGGGGTGCCGGTGGGAGCGGTGAGCGTCGGCCCCGGGCGTGAGCAGATTATCATGCTTACCTCTTTTTTCCGGCGCTGAGCGGGTGCCAGCCCCGAGGCCTCTCTCGAAATGGAATCTTTAATTCAGGCGATAGTGATCGGCAAACAGGGCGGCGGCGCCGTTTTAGGTCTTGTGGGGCCCTTCACTTGCACAATCGGCAGCACCGTGGTAAAATAAGCATTACGAGTGTGGAGGATTGTTGTGCCGCCTGGACGGCGGCCGGCGGTCAATTGCGGGTGTAGCTCAACGGTAGAGCACCAGCTTCCCAAGCTGGGGGTTGCGGGTTCGATTCCCGTCACCCGCTCCATTGTTTTCGACCACTTACTACGGATCAGGGAGTGTCCCTGGTTCTTTTGTTTTCTGTGCGGGCTGCGGTAAGGGGGACAGGCAGCTTTTGAGGTGGTGCCAGCTCGTGAATTGCAGGGTCATCTCTTTAAAAAAATAGGAGCCGGTTCCCATTGTCGCTGCTGCCGGAGAAGCGGGGCGGTGAACCGCACAAGGAATGCCTTGCGGGAAGCAGGTTATGCTTAAAGAATGCTTTCCCCGCCGAAGCATCCTTGTCATTGCGGCACCCCCCGGATATAATCTAAACAAAACCTTTCGGGGGTGGCGATGGCCATGTTTGTAAGGGACTGCATGACTGGGAACCCCATTACCATTACGATAGATACCCCCATCTTGCAGGCGCTGGAGATCATGAACCGGCGCAAGGTGCGCCATCTGCCGGTACTTCAGGGTTCCAAGCTGGTGGGCTTGGTGACCGAACGGGGCCTTTTGCAGGTATCCCCGTCCCCGGCGACGACGCTGTCCATGCATGAGTTGAACTACGTTTTGGCCAAAGTCACCGTCCGGGAGGCGCTGGTCCGGGACCCGATTTCCGCACCCCCAGATATGCCGATTGAAGAGGCGGCCAAGATTATGCGCGAACATAAAATCGGCAGTCTGCTGGTGGTAGACAACGGCGAGCTGTTGGGAATCGTCACGCAGACCGATATGGTGGACGCCCTGGCCAAGCTGTTCGGACTGGGCAAGGCGGGCACCAGGTTGGTCATTGACACCAAGGATCGGATCGGGGTCTTGGCCGATATTACGCAGTTTTTCAAGGAGCGGGGGATCAACATCATCAGCGTGGTTTGTGTAAGGCGGGACGAGGAGCGGTTTCACCTGGTGTTCCGGTTGAGCTTGGGCGAGGCCGGCTCTTTGGTGGCGGAGATTGAGAACCTCGGTTTTAAGGTGGTATCGGTGAGCTAACCGATTGGTGGACAGACAAAAACCGTAGGAGGGAGGCGTACGCTTGGGTAAGCACATCCGGACAATCAACCGGCGCGCGCTGGCAGAGCGCAAGGTGGTGGCTTGCGGGGAATGTCAGACTTCCTGCCAGTCGGCCTGTAAGACATCCTGCACTGTGGGCAACCAGTTCTGCCTGAAGGAAAAGAAAAACTAGTCCTTGATATGTGTGGTACCCGGTTTGACCGGGTACTGGCTTGTTGGTGCCATTATCGCAAACTGGTGGGTTGACCCTTGATTCATTGTTTTCAGGTGCAAGGAAAACGTTTGGTCTTTGATGTACACAGTCAGGTTCTGCACGAGGTCGATGAGCTGGCCTGGGAACTTTTGCGCAGCGGATTGAATACTTATGCCGAAGCCGTGGAGAAGCTGGGCAGCCGTTTTGGCACGGCGGACATCGCCGGGGCGCTGGGTGAAATCACCGCCCTTCGCGCCCGGGGCCTACTTTACGCTCCCGATCCCCACGCCGATTATGACCCCCCGCCGCCGCTCGTCAAGGCGCTCTGCCTGAACGTAGCCCATCATTGCAACCTGGCTTGCCGCTACTGTTTTGCGGCGGCGCCGGAAGCAGCCGCAAAACTAATGCCGAAGGCCACCGCCCGGCGGGCGGTGGACTATCTTCTCGCCGCGTCCGGGGCGCGGCGGCACGTGGAGATCGATTTCTTCGGCGGTGAGCCGCTCCTGAACTTTCCGGTCATTAGAGACACGGTTGAATATGCCCGCCGGCGGGGAAAGGCGGTGGGGAAGGAAGTCGGTTTTACGGTCACCACTAACGGACTCCTGCTTACGCCGGAGATAATCCGGTTCCTGTTGAACAACCGGGTGAACGTGGTGCTCAGCTTGGACGGCCGGCCCGAGGTGCACGACCGTCTCCGCCATACCGTGCGTGGGCAGGGTTCCCACGCGGCGAGCCTGACCCGGATCAGACAATTCGTCTCTGCTTGGAGACAATGGGACGGCCCGCGGGGCTACTATTATCTCCGCGGCACCTTTACCCGGCATAACCTGGATTTCGCGGACGACTTTTGCTATCTGGTTGACCAGGGTTTTGATAAGATTTCCCTGGAGCCGGTGGTGTCCCTGCCTTGCACCGATTACGGCTTGCGGGAGGAAGACCTGGCGGAAATCCGCTATGAATATCAGCGGTTGGCCGACATATACCTGGAGTTAGCCCGGCAAAACGCGGGCCTGCGGTTTTTCCATTTCCAAATAGACTTGGACGAAGGGCCGTGTCTGCCTAAACGGCTGGCCGGGTGTGGTGCCGGACACGCCTACCTGGCGGTGGACGCGGAGGGTGACCTTTACCCGTGTCACCAGTTTATCGGGCGGGAAGAGTTTTTAATGGGGAACGTTTTTACCGCCGAACTTCGGTACGACCTAGTGGAGCACTTTCGGCACGCCCACGTTTACACTAAAGAAGGCTGTGTCCGTTGCTGGGCGAAGTTCCTTTGCAGCGGTGGTTGCCATGCTCACGCCTATTTGGAGAACCGCTCGGTGCTGAAACCAAGCCGGTTGGGCTGTGCGCTTATGCGCGCCCGGTTGGAGGCTGCGCTGTATGTCCAGGCGGCCAAGAACACTCCGACGGCTCGCTAGCGACGGTCGTAATCACCTCTCCAGGCCCCAAATGGGGCGTAAATTGGCATATTGTTCCTAGACAACAGCGGGTGAACCGTGTTAGCATAGCACCTAGTATGCGCTACTTTGGCGGGCGTTGAGGAGGGAGATCTTGGATTGGAATTTGCCGCGCAAGAAATCCGCCAGGGTCAGGCGCTCCAATCCTTTGGGTGCGGCTGTTTTCCTGTTATGTTTTGTTGTGTTGGTGAGCAGTGTCTGGAGTGCGAAAAACGGAACCTGGGCGGTATCGGTTGATGGTCAACCGGTAGCCCGGGTTTTTTGTTTTGAAGATGTGCAACAGGCCCTATCGAGCCTGCACGTCCGGTACGGCGAGGCGGAAGTCGAGGCGGCCCGGACGCGGGTAAAGGTGGCGCAGGTCGGAGTTGACGGTGATATCCCGCTGGTGGGGCCTGATGAGTTAGAGCACCGGTTAGCCGAGGCGCTGGGCCTTGCCCAGAACGCCACGGCCCTGTACATCGATGGAAAAAAACAATTCGTGTTTGCCGACCGTGCCACGGCTTTGCGGTTTCTTGAGCGGGTTAAGAAGTCCTATACGGTGGAAGACGGAGCCGAGGCTAAGTTTCTGGAAGAGATCCGGCTGGCGGCAGTGAAGGTACACCGTGACGAGGTTATTGATTTGGAGCGGGCCGTGCGTTTGGCCCGGGAGGATATTGAAAACGTGACTGAATACAAGATCCGTGAGGGCGATACGCTATGGGACATTGCGCGGATGCACGACCTCACGGTGGATGCGCTTCTGGCCTCCAACCCCGGCCTTCAGGAGAACGCGGTTCTCAGGATTGGTGAACCGCTGGTGATTGCCCGGGAAAAACCGCTGCTTACGGTGGTTACTACCGCCCACGTGGTGGAAAACAGGGAAATCCCTTACCAAACCGTGGTCCGCCGCGACCCGAATATGCCTGCGGGGCAGCGGAAGGTGCTGGAGCCGGGCCGGCCCGGCCAAGAGGAGGTTACTTACCTGGTGATCCGCCAAAACGGGCGCCTGGTGGCGAAAGAGCGCCTGGAAGCCCGTGAAATCAAGGCGCCGGTAACGCGGGTAGAGGTGAGCGGTTCCAAGATTGTGCTGGCTTCCCGCGCCGGGAGCGGACAGTTGGCTTGGCCCGTCCGGGGGACGGTTGTTTCTCCGTTCGGCATGCGCTATGGCCGGTTGCACAGCGGTATCGACATCGCCGCGGGAACCGGCACGCCGGTGGTGGCGGCGGAAGGCGGACGGGTGATCCGGTGCGGATGGCACGGCGGTTACGGAATCTGTATCGACATCAGCCACGGCGGCGGAGTGGTTACCAGATACGCGCACCTTTCGCGCACTGCGGTGTCGGTGGGACGGGAGGTGCAGCGGGGACAGCGCATCGGCGCGGTCGGCAGCACCGGCAATTCTACCGGACCGCATTTGCATTTTGAGGTGATCATCAACGGGCAGCCACAAAATCCGTTGAACTATCTGTAGTCAAAAACAAGATTCAGAAGCCAGCGTTCAATAGCATATAAAAAATAATATTAATATTAATAGTCGGACACGTGAGTCCGATTGCGGAAAGCGCGGCCAGGCGCCTTTTCCAGCACTACGCTTGCGCAAGGTAGAGACAATGAACGGGAAAGATAGCCTGTCCGCGTTTTGTTTATGGGGCGAGATTCAAGATCTGCTTCGGGTGGGAGATTCCGGCTCCAAGTTTGGGACTTGGGCCCCGTTTTGTTTTTCGGGGGCGGGAATGCTATAATACCTGTGGGGATTGTTGTGGCTTTTCTAGATTCATTCTAAATTGATTCTTTGCGGGTGATAACATGCCCCGGCCGCGGAAGGCGTGGCAAAAGATTACTTTTTGGCTGTTGATCGGCATCATTGCCTTTGGTCTGGTGGGCTCGTCGGTGGTCGGATTGTGGGGTCTGGGCCATCTGGACCAGCTGCCCGCTTCTCCTGAACCGGCGGGGGCGCAGAACCAACTGGCCGGCACCTTGCGGGAGCTGGAACAGCGGGTTCAAGCCGACCCCGAGGACATCGCCAGCCGGATCGAGTTGGCGGTGTACTACAAACAAATGCTGGACCTCGAGCGTGCTGCCGCCCTTTTCGAAGAGGTGCTGGCGTTGGACGCATCTAACCAGCGGGCGCGGGTCGACCTGGCCGAAATCTGCTTCATCAAGGAAGATTATGACGGGGCGGAGGCACATTTGGCGGCCCTGCTCCGGATCAATCCGGACCATCAACTGGGTCTTTACCTTTACGCACTGACCCTGGGGTTCGGACAGGAAGACTACCAGCGCGCCGTGCAGGTCCTGGAGCGGTACCTGGCTTTGGCGAATACCGGTCCGGATGCCGAGCACGCCCGGGAGTTGCTGGCCGACTGGAAAGAGCGCGCTGAGCGGTAACGGCGGACCGGGTTTTTGAACAAAATACCTCTTGGCCGTGGCATCGTGGAGGGTTATAATTTGCGGTGAGGTCCAGGCGCTTCCGGGTGCGTGTTTTTTGCACGGCTCGGGGAGACAACCGCCGGTATATGGAAGGGCGTGACCGGTATGTCCCGCAGGACCCACCTGGCAGTTTGGTTAACCGTTGTTTTCTTGTTAGTTGGCGTGCTATTAATAAAAATCCCCACGTTTGCTAATTTGTATATTAATTCCCTGATCCGGGAAATCAATAAGCGGGGCTTGGTTTGGTACCATGCGCGGGGGACGAACTCTCTGGGTGGGGAACGGTTCGTGGTTTTTTACCAGGATGGCCAGCAACGGGAGGCCGCCGTGGTTCTGGACGCCGCCGAAGGGTTCTACCCGGTCCTGGCCCGAAACTTCGGTTTTGACATTCAGGGTCCGGTGCCGGTCTTGCTTTACGCGGAACGGGAGGCCCTGAACCAAAGCTTCGGGTGGCCGGCGGACGCCAACACCGTGGGCGTGTACTGGGCGGGGAGTATCCGGGTGCTGTCGCCCGCGGTGTGGATCGACCCCTTGGAGGCCGAAGCGGATTACGATCATTACTTTCACGAGATGGGTCCTATGGCCCACGAGATCGCGCACCTTTTCGTGGACTACTTGAGCCGGGGCAATTGCCCCCGCTGGTTCAATGAAGGTGTGGCGCAATACCAAGAGTATTTGTTGACCGGGTTTCAGTTCGGGGAGCCGCGTTTTTTCTCGCTGGAAAACGCCTATACCCTTGAAGAGCTCCAGTACTTTGATCAATTGGAAGACCAGAACCTGGCCTACCATCAGTGTTTTAGCCTGGTGTATTTCTTAGTGGAGCAACATGGCTGGCCCGTGGTGGTGCGGGTGTTGGAGGCCTTGGGCCGGGGTGCGAGCCTGGCGATCGCGATGCAGGACGAACTAGGTCTAGATCTCAATACTTTGGACGGAGAGTGGAAACGTTGGGCAGCTTACCAGGAGGCATAAACCGGGCCCGGACGCATATTAGACTAGCAACTGAACAGCGGGGAGACAAGCAAACCTTGAACAAACTGGTGGTGCGCAAAAGCCCGCCCCTGACCGGCCGGGTGCGGGTGAGCGGGGCAAAAAACTCCACGCTGGCCGTATTGTGCGCGTGCATCCTCACCGAGAACGAGATTGTCCTCGAAAATGTGCCCAATATCAGCGATGTGCGGGTGATGCTGGAAATCATTTCTGGATTGGGACTCAAGGCTTGTTGGCTGGCCGAGGACGTGCTCCACATCAGCGGGGCGCCGCAAGTGGCGGGAGAAGCTCCCTACGAGTTGGCTAGGAAGCTCAGGGCCTCAAACCTTCTCTTGGGGCCGCTGATGGCCCGCTGCGGCCGGGCGCGGGTCTCATTGCCCGGGGGCTGCAATATCGGTAGCCGCCCCATGGACCTGCACTTCAAGGGCTTGCGGTGTTTGGGGGCCGATCTGGATATCCGGAGCGGCTTTATCGAGGGTCGCGTTCGGGGGCGGCTGCGGGGCGCCAAGGTTTATTTGGACTTCCCCAGCGTGGGGGCGACCGAAAACCTGATGATGGCCGCCGTGCTGGCCGAAGGGCAAACCGTGCTGGAAAACGCGGCCAAGGAGCCCGAGATTGTGGACCTGGCCAATTTCCTGAACGCCATGGGTGCCAAGGTCCGCGGTGCGGGGACCGATCTTATCAGGATTGACGGTGTTTTGGCCCTGGAAAACGGGGTGCGGTACAGCGTCATCCCCGACCGTATCGAGGCCGGGACCTTCATGGTGGCCGCCGCGGCCACCGGCGGCGACGTAACCTTGGAGAATGTGATCCCCCCACACGTGGAGCCGCTCAGCGCCAAGCTGCGGGAAGCAAACGTCCAGGTGGAGGAAGGGGGGGACACCATCCGGGTGTTCGCCCCGGAGCCGCTCCTGCCCATCAACATCAAGACCATGCCCTACCCGGGTTTTGCTACCGACCTGCAGTCCCAAATGATGGCCTTTTTATCCACCGTACCGGGTACAAGCATCATCGTAGAGAATATTTTTGAAAACCGTTTTCAGGTTGCCCAGGAGTTGCGCCGGATGGGAGCGCAGATCAAGGTCGAAGGGCGTGTAGCGGTCATTGAGGGGGTCCACTGCCTGCAGGGCGCCGCGGTCAAGGCCACCGATCTGCGTGCCGGGGCGGCCCTGGTGATCGCGGGGCTTATGGCCGAGGGCGTTACCGAGATCCATAACGCCCATTTCATCGCTCGGGGCTACCGGGACTTTGAGACCCGGCTGAAACGCTTGGGAGCTGCCGTGGAGCGTTTATGATCCGCATAGAGATTTTGGCCGTCGGCAAGCTGAAGGAGCGTTACCTTGCCGAGGGTGTAGAGGATTACCGCCGCCGCATGCAGCCGTACGCGCGCGTTACGGTGTGCGAGGTTCCCGAAACCGGTTTTGGTCTGCGGCCGGACGAGGCCGAGAAACGGGCGGTGTTGGCCGCCGAAGCGCGGCGGCTGGTCCGGCACCTGCGGGACGGTCCCTACGTGTTGGCGTTGGCGCCGGACGGCGAAATGCTGGATTCGGTGGCTTTTGCGCGCTTGCTGGACCGGCAGATGCTCGGCGGCAAAAGTGATTTTGTTTTCGTCATTGGCGGTCCCCTAGGCTTGGACCAAACCATCCTCTACCGCGCGGACCGGGTGCTGTCCTTTTCCAGGATGACTTTTCCGCACCAATTGTTCCGCCTGATGCTATTGGAACAACTCTACCGGGCCTTGAAGATCAATCGCGGTGAGCCTTACCACCTGTAAATTATTGGCGCGGGAAAAAAATCGCCGTTTGTAGCAGGAATAATGAAAAACATCACGAAGTTTTTCTCCAGACAACATGCATAAGCCTTGTTCGCTTTGGAGATGTGCTTGCATTTGCAAATCCAGCCTTTTGCAATCTCCCGGTTCCAGGTGTTGTGCAAGGGGCGGAAAGTAGGTTGGTTTTCCACGCCTTTTTGCTGGATACCGGGCAGGCGGCGTGCCAGCAGCTTAAAAGGGGGCGGCAGGGCCCGTTGGGCCGGACCGGGCCCAGGAGGGGATCCGTTTTAGTTAGTGACAAGCCGCACCGGGCCCACCTATCATTACCTATCATCTAAAAGGTTATGAGCATTTGCCGCACCAGCGCACGTCGACCGGTCAAGAAGGCGGGGTTCTTTGCAAAAGTCAATATGGTTCTGGCAAAGCGAATCGTGTGCGGGAGGGGGTGCAGCCAAAACCGGAATAGACTGTTCTTGGGGACCCGACTCGAGTACTTATAAAGGGAGGTATTTGTATGGCTTTTGAGCCGAAACGGCCACAAAAGAAGTTAAATTATCAAGAGCTACGCCTATACACCGATGAACAGCTAAAGAATTATACAGAAGAAGAAGTAAAGAATTTTAAGCCCAAGCACGACATTCCTAAGTTGGAGCAGTTGGAGGACGGACCGTGGCCTAGTTTCGTGGCCGACGCCAAGCGGTATGCCCTCCGCAGACACAAGCTGGGGCAGGAGAACCTCTTGATCAACGAGGACGTCGTGGATGACCTGCTCGGGCAGTTGGAATTGTCTTACGTCCACGGGGAGACCCATTGGAAACACGGCGGTATCGTTGGCGTGATCGGTTACGGCGGCGGCGTTATCGGCCGTTATTCCGACGTACCGGAGCAGTTTCCCGGGGTGGCCCACTTCCACACCATGCGCGTGAACCAGGTGCCCAGCAAGTTTTACGACACCAACTTCCTCCGGGGGCTCTGCGACCTTTGGGAATATCGCGGCAGCGGTCTTTTGAACATGCACGGTTCCACGGGCGACATCATTCTGCTCGGCACCTTCACCGAGCAACTGGAGCCGATTTTCCAGGAGTTGACCCAGGTGCTGGACGTGGACCTTGGCGGATCCGGTTCCAACCTGCGGACGCCGGAATGTTGCGTGGGTAAGGCCCGTTGCGAGTACGCTCTGTACGACACCCAGGAAATGTGCTACGAAATGGTCATGCATTACCAGGATGAGCTGCACCGCCCTGCCTTTCCGTACAAATTCAAGTTCAAGTTCGATGGCTGCCCGAACGGCTGCGTAGCCTCCATCGCCCGGGCGGACATGTCCTTTATCGGCACCTGGAAAGACGACATCCGGATCAATCAGGATGCGGTGCAGGCTTACATCAACGGTGAGTTTCCGCCCGGCGGCGGTTCCCACAAGGGCCGGGATTGGGGCAAGTTTGACATCTACGCCGAAGTCATCGACCGCTGCCCGACCGGCTGCATGTCGATGGAGGACGGCAAGCTGGTGATCGACAACGCGAACTGCACCCGGTGCATGCACTGTATCAACACCATGCCGCGGGCGCTGAAGCCCGGCGTGGAGACCGGCGTCAGCATCCTGTTTGGCGCCAAGGCGCCCATCCTGGAAGGGGCCCAGATGTCGGTGATGGTCATTCCGTTTATGAAGGCCGAGCCGCCTTACGACAACATCAAGGAGATCATCGACAGGACCTTCGAGTGGTGGATGGAAGAGGGCAAGAACCGTGAGCGTCTGGGTGAGACGATCCAGCGCGTCGGCCTCCAGCGGTTCTGCGAGATCATCGGAGTGCCGCCCGCGCCGCAGATGGTCAAGGAGCCGCGGACCAACCCGTACATCTTTTGGAAGGAAGAGGACGTGCCGGGCGGCTTCAAGCGGGATATTGACGATTACCGGTCGAGACACGCAAGATAGGAGGGTTTTAGCATGGCGTTATCTAAAGATAAACTGGGTAGGTTTAACCCCGACAACCCGATGGAGAACCGCGTTACGGACATCGGCCCGCGCCATTACTGGCAGTACTTCCCGCCGGTGATCCAGAGAAACTACGGCAAGTGGGACTACCATGAGATCCTGGAGCCGGGTGTCCTGGTGCACGTCTCCGAAACGGGTGACAAGGCCTACACCGTACGGTGCGGCGGTATGCGGTTCATGAGCGTCGAGTTCCTGCGGGAAATCTGCGACATCGCGGACAAATTCGCGGATGGTTACGTGCGTTTTACCACCCGCAACAACATCGAGTTCATCGTGGACAGCCTGGAAAAGGTCGAGGCTCTGAAGGCGGAGCTAGCCAAGCACAAGTTCTATTCCGGCAGCTATAAGTTCCCCATCGGCGGCACCGGCGCAGGCGTGACCAACGTGGTCCACACCCAGGGCTTCATCCACTGCCATACGGCAGCCGTGGACGCTTCGTCGATGGTCAAGGCGATCATGGACGGTGTGTTCGAACACTTCACGGCCATGGACCTGCCGGCACAGGTGCGGATTTCCATGGCCTGCTGCCTGAACATGTGCGGCGCGGTGCACTGTTCGGACATCGCGCTCCTGGGTTACCACCGCAAGCCACCGGTTATTGACCACGAGATCATCGACAAGGTCTGCGAAATTCCGTTGGCCATTGCGTCCTGCCCAACGGCGGCCATTGCGCCCGCCAAAACCGAGGACGGCAGAAAGACGGTCCGGATCAAGGAAGAGCGGTGCATGTTCTGCGGCAACTGCTACACCATGTGCCCGGCGCTGCCGCTGGCCGACGGTGAGGGCGACTGCGTGGTTATGCTGGCCGGCGGCAAGCTGTCCAACCGGATCAGCCCGCCCAAATTCTCCAAGGTGGTTATCCCCTACCTGCCGAACAACCATCCGTTGTTCCCGGAGGTGGTGGCCGCCGTCAAGCAAGTGCTCGAGGCGTATGCGAAGGACGCCCGCAAGTACGAACGCCTCGGCGACTGGGCCGAGCGGATCGGGTGGGAGAAGTTCTTCGAGAAGTGTGGCCTGCCGTTTACCGAACACCTGATCGACGACTACCGGCTGGCCTACGATACCTACCGGACCAGCACGCAGTTCAAGTACACCGACGCGGCTTGGGCGGTCACCAGGGCGGCCGAAGGCGAGGAGTAAACCTTCCAGTTCATTAAGGGAGATGTTATTTGATGGAGGACATTAAAAAGGCGATTGTGGAATTCCTGGAGAGCGGAAAGACTAAGACCAAGTTTTACTTCAAGGACATCGAGAAGGCTGTAAAGGACAAGGTGCCGAATGCCAGGACCCTGCAGATCAAAAAGGCCTGTTCGGCGCTGATCAACGAGGGCGTGCTGATTTACTACTCCACCGGCAGTACGACCATGTACGGTCTGAAGGGCAAGGGCATTACGGAAGACCACTAGGCTTTACGATTCGTTTTCGGCACGGGCGCTAAAGAGGCTGCCGTCCGGATGGTAGGCAGCCTCTTCGCCTGATTTTTTTTGCGGAAAAGGGAGGGATAGGATGCGGACACCACAGTGTTCGGAAGAATTCATCAACCAGCAGCGCAAGCTTCTGAAGGAACAGCCGGATTGCGGCACGGCGGCCTACAACCTGGGGGTGGCGGCCTTGGAGCGGGGGAAGCTGGCCGAGGCCCGTGCGTACTTCGAGGAAGCGGTGACCACCGGCAGCAGGATGTTTGAGGCCTGGGTCAACCTGGGGTACATCTATTTCAAGGAAGGCGATTTGGAAAAGGTGGTCGAGGCCAACCGGCGGGCGGTGGAGATCGAGCCGCGGTACGCCCGCGGTTACGCTAATATGGGATTTGCCTACCTGCAGATGGCCCGCACGGAAGAGGCCATTGCGGCCCTGGAAAAGGCGCTCGAACTGAATCCGGAAATGGTGCAGGCTTGGGCCAACCTGGCCAATGCTTACCTGCAGCTGGATGACGTAGATAAGGCGATCGAAACCGGGGAGAAACTGGTAGCGTTTGCACCGGACTTCGCCCTGGCCCACAACAACCTGGCTTTTGCCTATTACAAGAAACAGGACTACGCCAGGGCGATCGCGCACGTAGACATCGCCCGGGGCTTGGGGTTTGAAGTGCCTCCCGCCTTTCTGGCCGCCTTGGAACCGTACCGTGACAAATAACGCGTTAAGTGAGTATATGGAAGAAAAGGATGAACACGATGCTAAAGGAACTTTTCGCCGCTTACGAGGAATTGGCGGCTAAAGCGGACGCGGCTTTTCAGCGGGTGGCGGAGGAACACCGGGACCTGGTTCGTTGCCGGCTCCGGTGTGCCGAGTGCTGCCACGCCATTTTCGGGCTGTTTCTGATCGAGTCGGTTTACCTGAAGCATCACTTCGAACAGTTGGACGCCCAGACCAGGCAGGCGGTGCTGCAAAATGCGGCTAAGGCTGATCGGGCCCTGGCGGATCTGGAAAGGAGTCTTAAGGAACACCTGGACGACGCCCAGATGCAGGCCCAGGTCCTGGCCCACGAAAGGATCAGGTGCCCGCTCCTCAGCGACCAGGACGAGTGCCTTCTCTATCCGGTTCGTCCCATTACCTGCCGGGTTTACGGCATTCCCGTGACCGCCGGCGGACAGACGTTCGTATGCGGACAGACCGAGTTTGAGCGGGGCCAGCCGTACCCGACTTTTGACCTGGATGCCGTATACCGGGACCTTCACCGGTTATCGAAAGAGGTATTGAAAAGCGTGGGCTGCGAGGACGAGGAGCGGGCGTCATTGTTGTTGTCCGTGGCGAAGTCCATTAAGTTGCCCCTGGAAGACCTGATCCGGCTGCCCCGTTAAGGCCGCGCGCACGCTAGGCGTTGGTTTCGTTAGCCGCCCGGATGGCGTTGATCCTTTCCTGTGTCTCCGCCGTTACCTGACCGATAGCCTTCCGTACCACCCGTCCCGTTTCGTACAATTCGATTTCCCCGTCCTGGCCGTCCACGGCGGCAAACGGGACGGTGAGATGGGCCAAACCGTGTTTCGCGTCGGACACGGCCAGGATGCCCAGTACCCAAGCGGCGTATCCTCTGGTTTGGGGGTCGGAGTCCTGCAGGCAAACCACAAGCCGGGGCGCCGCGCGGACTATCAGATCCGGCCTGACTTCAGCGATGCGGCCTAACGCCCGCAGGACACGCGGGCGGAGTGCCGCATCGTTCAGCAGATGAAAAAGCGCAGCCAGATAACCGGCGAAGCGGCTGGGCGCGTTGCGGATGATTTCTCCGATGGCGTCGATCGCTCCCCATTGGGAAGCGGCCGAATAGGTAAAGGAGGTCGCGAACCCTTGAAGCAGGTTGGCTACCGCCGCCGGCTCTCTTTGGGCGACTACCGCACACACCCGGCCCAGAAAATCGGCCGTCCGGTAACGCAGTAGCGGATCCCCCGCGCAGAGCAGGCGCTCCAGGTGCCGGAGGATTTTGTTGTCCTGCCAGGCGGCCTGCAAAAGCGGGGTGAGCTGGCCTTGGGCCACCAGTTGGGCCACTTGTTGCTTGGTTAACCGGGGCCCGGTTTCTGAATGCGCCGCGGGCACGGGCGCCGCCGACACCGAGCGCGCGAGCTTTTCCCGGACCCCTTCATGGGTAACCTCCTGCACCTCTTGATGCAGCCGTACAAAGAACAACGCCCCCGGCACCCGCCGTCCCTCGTAGGTTCCGCCGGGAACGACATAATGGGACTCACCGTCGTAATTTTCCACCAGGGCCGTACGGTAGTCCTCTTCGGGGAGCAAACCCCAGGCCAGTTCCCAGTCCATGTCGCAGGCGAAAACCAGGGCTTCCACGAAAGCCGCGCCCAGGTTATGCCCGGTGGCGTCGTAGGCGTACACGGCACCGCAAGGGCATGCCCCGACGGGCATCTCCCGCGGCCGGTGCGTAATCAGATCGCGCGGTCTTTCGACGGCCAGGCCACAGAAAGGGCAGGCGGCAGTCTTGTGCATTTCCTTTCGCATAATGCATGCTCCTCTTGTGCCGCGGACACGTTTTTTGATTAACTGACAAACCCTACTTGGTGCGCTCCGGTAAAGTAGGGCTTTCGGATTGCAAATGAACAGAGTCTATCTAGAAGGGCCGGGGAAGTCAATGGTCGTGCAAGAGCTGCCCGGGCGGCACGACTTGGTGGTGACGGTTGGTTTCATCTTACCGGCCTTACCCAAACCCATAACGTGGTTCGCCCGGCTCATAACCCGTTCCAGGGAGTCTGCACCGCATTGCGGACAGGTTAGGTCTACCTTTTCGTCGTTGGTCCGGAACAGTTTCTCAAAAAGGTGGCCGCACTGCACGCAGCGAAACTCAAAAACAGGCACGGTTTTCCTCCTTCCCTGCCGAAGCGATAAGTACGACAGTTAACGCGGATGGTCAAACATCGCTGCCCTTAAGAATATCAACATCTGGCGGGGCTGTCAAACCGGTCATGTTGACGGACGTCCGCGCCTAATTCGCCTTTCAAAAAAGTTGTGGTGGCGGAGCAGGAATATTACCGGGGGTAACGAATACAAACCAATGGGTTGTCTTAGGCTGGTGAACCTTTATCGACCGGTTAACCAGCCGATAAACCAAAAAATTATACAACTAATAAGGGGGTCAGGGTCAGTGTTTGTAGTAACGGTGAACGCGGATCTGTGTGACGGCTGTGGGGAATGCACGGAATCTTGCCCGGCAGAAACCCTCAAGCTGGTCGACGGCAAGTGCCAGGTGGTAAATGATGAGTGTATGGGCTGTGAGACCTGCGTCACCATTTGCCCCACTGGCGCGGTAACGCTCGAAGAGCGGTAGGATTTAGGCAAGCGCGGCAGCGTTGTTGATCGCCGCTTCGACAGGGGTCCCGGGGGGGTGAGAGCGGGATTGCGTTACGGCGTACCACGGGTGGGAAGGCGTAGTGGCGTATTTGGGTTTTCCGAGAACCGTTTAGTGGTGCGCAGGATCTGTACGCACTGAACACGCCACGGTATCTTTGGTTAGCGCAAAGCTTTAGGGAAGAATTGGCGCTGTGGGTTTAGTGTTCAGAGTGTTATTCCTGACGGCCTCCGGAGAGCGGCAACCGGCTCTCCCTCAGGCTACTTTTACCCGAAGGAGGTGTGATCAGAGTTATGGATTTAATCATCGGGCAGATTTTACCTTACACCGCAGCGGTGGTGTTCATTGGCGGTGTGACCTGGCGAATCTGGCGTTGGATGATCCCCCGGATCGTGCACAATATTACCCTGTCACCATGGCCAGCGTCCTGGTCTGCGGCCATCGTCTGGATTTTGTGGCAGTTTGCGACCTTCTGGAACCTGCTGAAGTTTGACCGGCCGCTCTGGGCAGGCGCCTGGTTTATGCACATCGCCCTCTTCCTGATGCTGGGCGGGCACATTGCCGCTTTCTACACGGTGGGCTTGCAGTTTCACCTCATGGCGCCGGGCATTATTACACCGGAGATGAGCTTGGCGCTGTCGGACTGGATCGGTACCGTTCTGGGCCTCATCTTCCTCGTGGCGCTCCTGTACTTGCTGGGCCGGCGTCTGGTCAACGAGCAAGTCCGGAATATTTCTTCCGCGAGCGACTTCCTGCACCTGTTCCTGCTGATCGGTATTGCCGCGCTGGGTAACATTATGCGCCTGTTCCCCGATTACCATCTGGGGTACGCCCCGGTGCGGGAGTACCTGGCGGGATTGTTCCTGTTCAACCCGCAGCCGCTGCCCGACCACACGCTATTCATCATGAAATACACCCTGGTAATGACCCTGATGATCGTGTTCCCGTTCAGCAAGCTGATGCACTCCTTTGGCTTTTTCTGGGAACGGTGGATCGTCAATCGCCCGTACAAGGAACCGGCGCGGGGGTTGCCGGGTGCCAGGCTGCAGCTGCGCAAATAGCCGCTTTGGAAAGGGGGTGTTCCTGAGAAATGAGTGAAGCAACTGGGTTGCGCCAGCCGAAAAAGGCTTCCGCAGACCTGTTTAGGAAGTTGGGCGTGGAGCCCGTGCCCGATAACGAGAAGGTGCAAGAGGCGATCCGGCACCTCGACGATTTCCGCTTCCGGGTACGTTCGTTCGTAATGGCCATGGAGTCCTGTGTCAAGTGCGGCGCGTGTGCGGAAGCGTGCCACACCTATCTGGGTACGCGCGACCCGAACAACATCCCCGCCGGGCGCGTGGACCTGATCCGTAAGGCCTACAAACGATACTTCACGGTGCAGGGGCAGTTATTCCCCGGCCTGGTGGGGGCCCAGGATCTCGATCTGGAAACGATCGAGAAGTGGTACAGTTATTTCTACCAGTGTTCGGAGTGTCGGCGGTGCGCGCACGTCTGCCCCTTCGGGATTGACACCGCGGAGGTAACGTTTATCGCCCGGCAGATTCTGTACTGGCTGGGTATCGCGCCACAACTCCACGCCGCCACTGCGGAGGCGATTCTCCGGACCGGTAACCACATGGGGCTGACCAAGGCGGGGATCGAGGACACGCTCGAGTTTCTGGCCGAAGAGATCGAGGAGGACTACGACGGGTTGAAGGTGGAGTTCCCGGTCGACAAGCCGAATTCCGACATCCTGTACGTCCCGTCTTCGGCCGACTTTATGCTGAACCCGAACACGCTGAAGGGCGCAGCTATGTTTTTCAAGTACGTGGGCGCCAACTGGACCATATCCAGCGAGATTACCGAGGCCGGCAACTTCGGATACTTGTCGGACCAGAGCCGCATCCAGCGGGAGATGGTGACCAGGCTGTTCCGCGAAGCGACGAAGTTGGGCGTCAAGAAAATCGTTTGGGGCGAGTGCGGCCATGGTTGGCGCGCGGCCAAGATGTATCCGCCGACCGTGTCGGACCTGCCGGGGGTCAAGCGAATACCGATCACCCACATCCACGACGAGGTCGAGGCCTATATCAAGGCCGGGCGTTTGGAGCTCGATCCCAAGCGGAACGATCGCAAGGTCACCCTGCACGACCCGTGCAACTACGCCCGGGCCTGCGGCCACAGTGACAACATGCGGGTGATCATGAACGCGGTTGTGCCCAAGGGTGCCTTTGTGGAAATGAAGCCGAGCCGCGAGGCCAATTTCTGCTGCGGCGGTGGCTCGGGCATTCTGTTCGATGACCCCGACATGTACCAGTTCCGGATTCTGGCTTCGAACAAGAAAGCCGAACAGGTGCGCGAGACCGGGGCGGACACCCTCTGCGCGCCGTGTTCGATCTGTAAAGCCCAGCTCTACCCCATGGTCAAGGAACACAAGCTTCCGGTGGAGGTAGTGGGGCTAATTGACCTGGTGGGCCATGCGTTGGTGTTTCGTGACTAGCGAGGTCGTGCTATAATTAATTGATCGCTAGTTGACGAGGTGGCCGGCGCATCCAAAAATAAAAAAAGACAATAAAAAACCATTACTTTTAAAAGGAGGTGTCTTGGACCGATGCCGTTTGTCGAGGTAGAAGGCAAACAGATCGAAGTCGATGAGGACGGTTTCATGGTTGATCCGTCTCAGTGGTGGCCCGGTTGGGCGCACTACGTGGCCAAGCAGGAGGGCATCTCGGAACTAACCGACCGGCACTGGCAGGTAATCGAGTTTCTGAAGGATTACTACGCCAAGACCGGTATTGCCCCCATGATCCGGAAGCTCTGCAAGGAGAGCGGTATTCCGCTCAAGGAAATGTACGAGCTGTTCCCGACGGGGCCGGCGAAGGGTGCCTGCAAGTGTGCGGGGCTGCCAAAGCCGACCGGCTGCGTGTAATTAGCAACCGTTTTACACAAGCTTAACCCGGGGTGTGCCCCGGGTTAAGCGTTTCTGTGAGGTGGAGTTACCGGTGATGGTGGAAAGGCCACGCGTGGTGATCGCCGCGCCGCAGGGCCGCTCGGGCAAAACGACGGTTACAGCGGCGGTGATCGCTGCGCTCCGTCAACGGGGCCTGGTGGTGCAGCCCTTTAAAAAAGGACCGGATTTCATTGACCCGAGTTGGTTGACCGTAGTGGCCGGGCGCCGTTGCCGTAATCTGGACCGGTTTCTTATGGACGAGGCTACCCTGTCCGCCTCCTTCGTCCGGGCCACGGCGGATGCCGATATCGGGATCGTGGAAGGGGCGATGGGCCTGTTTGACGGTGTGGATGTGGAGGGAAGCGGCAGTACCGCCGAGATCGCGCGGGTACTGGAAGCCCCGGTGATCCTGGTGGTGAACGCTACCCGGATGACCCGGAGCGCCGCCGCCGTGGTGCTGGGCTGTCAAATGCTGGACCCGCGCCTTCGTTTGGCGGGCGTGATTTTTAACAACGTCGCCCGCCAGCGGCACCGAGACCTGCTCACGGCCTCGGTTTGGCGCTACTGCCGGCTTCCGGTGCTGGGTGCCGTACCGAAACGCCGGGACTATGAAGTGCCTGACCGCCATCTGGGGCTCGTGCCCGCCGTGGAGGACCGGAGCCTGCACCGCGCTATTGACGCCTGGACGGCCGACGCTGTAAACCATCTGGACATCGACGCGATTCTGGACATTGCGCGTGCGGCGCCGCCGCTGCCGGCACCGCCGCCTCCGGCCTGGGAAACGGTGACCGGGGAAAAGCCGGTGATCGGGGTGGTTCGAGACCGGGCCTTCAGCTTTTACTACCCCGAGAACCTGGAAGCGCTGGAACAGGCCGGGGCCAGGCTGGCGTACTTGAGTGCCCTGGACGGTACGCTTCCTGACGTGGACGGGCTTTACATTGGCGGCGGTTTCCCCGAGGTGTTCGCCGCCGAGTTGGAGGCCAATGCTTCTTTGCGGCACGCCATCCGGGAGGGCGTCGCGGCCGGCCTGCCGGTGTACGCCGAGTGCGGCGGGTTGATGTACCTTGGGCAAAAGCTGGCCTGGAAGGGCAAAACCTACGCCATGACCGGGGCGCTTCCTTTCGAGGTTGATCTGGATGAGCGGCCCCGGGGACACGGGTATATGATCGTTGAGGTGACCGGAGACAATCCGTTCTTTACCGCCGGAAGCACCTTTAGAGGACACGAATTCCACCATTCCCAGGTGCATAATTTGAACACGCGAGAGGCTGCCCTGGTGCTCCGGGTGCATAAGGGTTACGGCATAGACGGTGAGCACGACGGTATCGTTTACCGGAATGCCTACGCGGCTTACAGCCACATTCACGCGCTTTCGGTACCCGAGTGGGCGCCCAACTTTGTCCGCCGGGCGGTGGCCTATAAACACCAGAAACGCAACAAGGAGGATTGCTAGTATGAGTGCTACGCTGGTCTACATCACCGCACCCGATTTTGCGGAGGCGGAGCGGTTGGCCAGAGAATTGGTGGAGAACAGGCTGGCGGCCTGCGCCAATCTTGTGCCCCGGATTGTCTCTACCTACTGGTGGGACAACCGGGTCTGCGAGGAAGAAGAGGCCCTGATCATCGTGAAGACGACGCGGGAGCTGGTCGGAGACTTGATCGCGGCGGTGAAGAAATCTCATCCGTACGAGGTGCCGGCCATCCTGGCCATCGATGCGGTGGACGGCAACCCGGACTTTATCCGCTGGCTGCACGGTGAAGTCCGTCCGCAATGATCATCCACGATGCGCATTCCTGGGAACTTGACGTGGCCGGAGCGCAGGAGGTCCAGCGGCAACTGGCGCAAAAACTCCGGCTGCAGGTTCCCGGTGATTTCCGTCTGACCAGCCTTTGCGGCTGCGATGTTTCCGGCGCCAAAAACGACGACCGGGTTTACGCGGTGGCCGTAGTCCTGTCCTATCCGGAACTGACCGTGAAGGAAGTGGCCACCGCGGTGTGCCCGGCAACCTTTCCTTACGTTCCCGGCCTTTTGTCCTTTCGGGAAGGCCCACCCCTCCTGAAGGCACTCCGGCGCCTGCGCGCCGTGCCCGATGTGTTTCTGTTCGACGGTCAGGGCCTGGCTCACCCCCGGGGCCTTGGTATTGCCAGCCATTTGGGCCTTCTCTTGGAGCGGCCCGCCATCGGGGTGGCCAAAAAGCCCCTGGTCGGCGTGTATACCTCTCCCGGCCCCGAACCTGGGGATACGGTACCACTTGTTTACCGGGAACACCAAGTCGGGACGGTGCTCCGCACCAAGCGGGGTGTGAAGCCGGTTTTCGTTTCGCCCGGGCACCTCATGGACTTTGATACCGCCACCCGCATTACCTTGGCCTGTTGCCGCAGTTACCGCCTGCCGGAACCGATCCGCCAGGCTCATCACTTATCCAACCGCCTTCGCCGCGGCGAGAAAATCTCTAATATCTATTAAATCTAAATCTATAGTGGGGGCCGTGGTGCTGAACGTCCAGGATGGCCGCCGCGAAAAAATTCTGCCGGTGGTAGAGACACCGGAGGGTACCCTGACCATTTACGGCCGCCGCGGTTAGCGTTTTTGGAAAAGCAGGATGTATTCATGTTTGAAGACGTAGAACCCGCCTGCCAGGGCGCGGTAGCGCCATAGTTCCTTTTGACGCCGTTTGCCCCGGGTTTCCTCGAAATTCTTGACGATGATGCTTTTTAGCAAGTAGCCGCGTTTTTGCACCGTTTGCATACAGTAAAAGCCCAGGGGAATCCACTCGCCGCGGGCGTACCGGTCGCCGATAACCACCGCCAGGAAACGGCCGTCTTCGAGCACGCGGCCGGCACCGTCCAGCACCCGTCCAAACAGGTCTAAAAAGCGCTCCACGTCCGGGGCGTTGCACAGGTTGCGGGGATCGTTGTCGAACCGGATGATGTTGTGGTAGGGTGGGTGCAGCAGTACCAACTGCACCCGATCAATTCCCAGTTTCTTGACGGTGCCGGCAAAGTCGAAGGCGGCGCTGTTTCCCGTAAAGATCGGGGTTTGCACCCCATAAGGGTTCTCCGCCCGCTGCACCAGGTCGGCGGCCCGGGCGGCCGTTTCCGGGTTCAATTCCACCCCGATGCCGTGGCGACCCAGGCGGCGGCATTCGATCAGGGTGGTGCCGCTGCCCGCAAACGGATCCAGGACCCAGTCTCCCCGGCGGGTGTAGCGCAGCATAAGCTGCCTGGGGATCTGGGGGATGAAATTGCCCCAGTACCAACCGAGGTGCGCGCCGGAATTGTCACGGCGGTCCACCAGCCAGAGACTGTCCGTGATCACCTCGTCGTACTCCTTCCAGCGGCACAGGTTGATGTCGTTAATGCCCGTGGTCCGGACGCGGCAGGCGGCGGCCTGCAGCTGCCTCAGGTAGTGGCGGGCCCGGTTCAGGGTATGCGCTTTGCTGATCCGCTTGAGTTCGGCGCGCAGGATGTCGGGGCGCAGGTCTACCGCGGCCTCCGGCTCGGTGATCGCGAAGAGTTGCGGCAGCGCACCCGGCGGTTCGGCGAGGGCCTGGTCCAAAACGGCCAGGTGCCGCCGGACCGATTCCAGGCTGTCCTGTTCCAGGGTTTCGGCGAGAAACCGGAGATAAGCCTCGCGGTTTAACGACAAAGTGGTTGTTTTCAACTTCGCTTCGCCTCCACAAGCGGAGATCGGTATACCTAATTCGTTTCGGCTGGCGGTTAATCCTCCGCTGCCAAGTGAAACCAGTTTCCTTTTTGGCTTGACAAATCACGTTCGAGGTGCTAGGTTCATAAACATAAAACCAAGTTAACTAAAAGGCGATGAGGGGAAGAAGGGTGTTTCTTCAGCCCGTACAGCGAGTCGGGGGCGGGTGGGAGCCCGACCGGGTGAAGCGTCCGGGCCACCCCCGAGCCGGGTGCGAAAGTGGTGTGTACGGCACCGCCCAAGTACCTCCGGTGTCCCCGCCGTTACCGGGTTGAGGTGGGCTGGCCCGTCCGGCCAATTAAGGTGGTACCGCGAGATCGGCGCTCTCGTCCTTAAAAGGCGAGGCGCTTATGTTTTTCTAAATTAAATATTAAATATATTAATATTGCTATGGTTAAGAACTTTGGCGGAAGGAGGACACGACTTGGGGAATAACGCGCATAAGAACACGGATAAAGACCTGGAGATCCTCGAGTTGTTGGCCAAGAACTCGCGCCTGACCAGCGCCCAGATCGCCACCCTGCTTGATCTGACCGAGACCGAGGTGGAACAAACCATCACCCGACTGGAGAACAACGGCACCATCCTGAGCTACCGCACGCTGATTAACTGGGACAAGGTGGACAAAGAGCGGGTGCTGGCTTTCATCGAAGTCAAGGTCACCCCGCAGCGAGGCGTGGGCTTTGAGGCCGTCGCCGAACGGATCGGCCGTTACCCCGAAGTGAAAAACCTGTACCTGGTGTCCGGCTTGTTTGACCTCGCGGTGCTGGTGGAGGGGCGCACCATGAAAGAAGTGGCCAATTTCGTGGCCACCAAACTGGCACCGCTGGAAGGTGTAACCGCCACCACCACTCACTTCGTGCTCCAGACCTTCAAGGAAGAAGGGGTTATCCTGAGCGACGGGGAGAAAGACCGGCGGTTGGTGGTGTCGCCGTGAGCGAAGCCACCTGGACCCACAAGCTCAATCCGACGGTGCTGGCGATTAAACCTTCCGCCATCCGCCGTTTCTTCGATCTGGCGGCCGAAACCAAGGGGATTATTTCCCTGGGGGTTGGGGAGCCGGATTTCGTCACGCCCTGGCACGTGCGTGAAGCGTGCATCTTTGCCCTGGAACAGGGATACACCAATTACACTCCCAACAGCGGCCTGCCCGAATTGCGGCGGGAGATTGTCCGTTATGTTGCCGAATCATATGGTGTGGAGTACCGGCCCGACTGCGAGGTGCTGGTCACGGTGGGGGTCAGCGAGGCGCTGGACCTGGCCCTGCGTGCCGTGGTCGCCCCCGGGGACGAGGTGCTGATCCCGGAGCCGTGTTACGTATCCTATCAACCGTGTACGGTGCTGGCCGGGGGGGTGCCGGTTCCCGTGCCGTCCGGGATTGAAGAGGGGTTTCAGGCCCGGGCCGAGGCGCTGGCGCGGGCGATAACCCCCCGTACCAAGGTGCTCCTGCTTTGCTTTCCGAACAATCCGACGGGGGCGGTCCTGCCGCGCCGGGAGTTGGAGGCCATCGCGCGTCTGTGCCAGGCCCACGATCTGATCGTCATTTCCGACGAGATCTATGCCGAACTGACCTACGAGGGTGAGCACACCTCGATCGCCGCCCTGCCCGGCATGCGCGACCGGACCATCTTTCTCACGGGCTTCTCCAAGGCCTTTGCCATGACCGGTTGGCGCATCGGCTACGCTTTGGGCCATGCCGATTTCATCGGCGCCATGACCAAGATCCACCAGTACACCATGCTCTGTGCCCCGGTTACCGCGCAGATGGCCGCACTGGAGGCCCTGCGCAACGGGCGGGAGGAAATGCGGCGCATGGTCCGCGAGTTTTCCTACCGGCGGCGGCTGGTGGTTAAAGCCTTTGCCGATATGGGGCTGCCGTGCTTCAACCCCGGCGGTGCTTTTTACGCCTTTCCGGATATCCGCAGCACCGGGCTTTCCTCGGAAGAGTTCACCGAACGGCTGATCAAGGAAGAAAAAGTGGCCGTGGTGCCCGGTAATGCCTTCGGGGCTTGCGGCGAAGGTTTTGTTCGCTGTTCTTACGCGGCCTCGGTGGACGAACTAAACGAGGCCTTCAAGCGAATGCACCGTTTTGTGGAGCGCTACCGCGCCGGCCGGAGGGCAGCGGTCCGCAGTTAAAGGGGATTAGCCACCCGCCCCGCGCGGTGGATGGCAAGGGGCCAGGGGCGGGTAGCGGCCGGCCGCCGGTTTTCTTGACAGCGGGCCAACCGAAGTATTAAGCTAGTTTGGGATTGCTTACTAGCACGGAGGTCGCGTGATGAGGTACTTGTTGGCTGGACTGCGGGCGGGGATCGAGCGGGCGCTGCGCGGCGCGGTCGAGGCCGCCCGGCCGGAGCTCGGCCTGAAGCCGGACACACCCGTCCCCGACTTCACGGTCGAGGTGCCCCGGGAAAAGAACCACGGTGATTTTGCCACCAACCTGGCTTTGCTCCTCACCAAGACGGTCCGGCGCCCCCCACGCCAGATCGCGGACATCTTAATCCCCCATCTGAATCGGGAGCAAATGCGGGTACGGGACGTTGTCGTTGCCGGCCCGGGATTCATCAATTTTCACCTGGATCCGGACTGGCTTCACGGGGTGTTGCCGGAGATTGCGGCGTACGGCCAAGACTACGGTCGGAGCAGCATCGGCGGGCGGCGCAAGGTTCAGGTGGAGTTCGTGAGTGCCAACCCTACGGGGCTTTTGCATATGGGTAACGCCCGGGGTGCGGCTCTGGGGGACAGCATCGCCGCGCTCTTGTCTTTCGTGGGCTTCGATGTCAGCCGGGAGTTCTACGTGAACGACGCCGGCCACCAGGTGGAGAACCTGGCCCTTTCTATGGAGGCCCGTTATTTCCAGGCGCTGGGCCGGGACTGGCCCGTGCCTGAAAACGGCTACCACGGTCAAGACCTGATCGAGACGGCGGCCCGTTTTCTGGACCAATATGGTGACCGCTACGCGACGGTAGCACCCGCGGAGCGCCGGAAGGCCCTCTTGCGCTTCGCCCTGGAGGATAAGCTCACGGCGATGCGGAAAACGCTGGCGCAATTCGGGGTGCGCTACGATGTTTGGTTTTCGGAGCAATCTCTTCACGACCGGGGAGCGGTGCGGGAAACCCTGGAACTGCTGCGGGCGCGAGGTCACCTGTACGAAAAGGACGGCGCCTGGTGGTTCCGGGCGAGCGCTTTCGGTGGCGAGAAGGACGAAGTACTGGTGCGCGCCAACGGAATTCCCACCTACTTCGCGGCCGATATCGCCTACCACAAGGACAAGTTCGACCGGGGTTTCGAGTGGGTGATCAACGTCTGGGGTGCCGACCACCACGGTCACGTCTCCCGGATGAAGGCGGCACTAGCCGCCCTCGGTTACGACCCGGACGCTCTGGACGTAGTACTGATGCAGTTGGTACGGTTGTACCGCGGGGGCGAGATTGTCCGGATGTCCAAACGAACCGGCCGGTACGTCACCCTGGACGAACTTTTGGAGGAGGTTGGTCGGGACGCGGCGCGTTACTTTTTTGTGATGCGCAGCGCCGATAGCCACCTGGATTTCGATCTTGACCTGGCCAAAAGTCGCACCAACGAAAATCCGGTTTACTACATCCAGTACGCGCACGCCCGGATCTGCAGTATCTTCCGCCAACTGGCGGAAAGTGGGCGCGAGGAACCCCGGGCGGATACCGTCGATGTCACCCTGCTGCAAGAGGCCGCCGAGCGGGCCTTGATACGCCGGTTGGCGGACTTTCCGGATGAGGTGGCCCAGGCTGCTTTTGACCTGGCGCCACACCGGATTGCCCACTATGCTCACGACGTTGCCGGGTTTTTCCACAGTTTCTATAACGCCCACCGGGTGCTGGGCGCCGGGGACGGGCTGGAAAAAGCCCGCCTGCTGCTGGCCAGATGCACGGGGGTCGTACTGCGCAATGCCTTGCAGTTGCTGGGTGTGGCCGCACCGGAAAGAATGTGATGGGTAGCCAGAATTCAGAATCCAGAATCCAGAATTCAGAAGTTAACGAGGAAGATCAAATAGTTCCAAAGGATACAAAACTGGGAGCTCGGAGGAAGCATTTTAATAATTCTTCCGCTTATTCTGAATTCTGACTCCTGGATTCTGTATTCTATAAAAGTTTGGGAGGAGAACATGGCCACCAAATACATCTTTGTGACCGGCGGTGTGGTTTCTTCGCTGGGCAAGGGGATTGCCGCGGCCTCCCTCGGCCGGTTGCTAATAAGCCGCGGGTTGGAAGTGGCAATCATGAAACTCGATCCATACCTGAACGTCGACCCGGGCACCATGAGTCCCTTTCAGCACGGCGAGGTCTTCGTTACCGACGACGGCGCGGAAACCGACCTTGACCTGGGCCATTACGAGCGGTTCACCAACCGGAACGCAAACCAAGTAAGCAACGTTACTACCGGTGCCATTTACTCCTCTGTGATCCGCAAGGAGCGCAAGGGCGAATTCCTGGGGGGCACCGTGCAAGTAATTCCCCACATCACCAACGAGATCAAAAGCCGGGTGCTCCTGGTGGGCGAGGTAACGGGCGCCGATGTGGTCATCGCCGAGATTGGGGGCACGGTGGGCGATATCGAGTCCCTGCCTTTTCTAGAGGCCATCCGGCAGTTGAAAAGCGACCTGGGCCGGGGGAACACCCTATACATTCACGTAACCCTTGTGCCTTACTTGCGGGCGGCTAACGAGCTAAAGACCAAACCGACGCAGCACAGCGTCAAGGAGCTGCGCAGTATCGGTATCCAGCCCGACGTGCTGATCTGCCGGACCGAAAAACCGATTTCCGCAGACCTGAAGAAAAAGTTAGCTCTTTTTTGTGACACTGAGGAGAGGGCGGTCATCGAGGCCCTGGACGTACCGTTTATCTATGAGGTGCCGGTGATGCTGGAGCGCGAGGGGCTAGGCGCGTTCGTGGTGGAGCGGCTCGAGTTGGACTGCGCGCCGCCGGATCTGTCCGAATGGGAGGCCTTGCTGGAAAGGCTGCGCAACCCTGAAGGGCGGGTGAGCATTGCGCTGGTGGGCAAATACGTATCCCTGCCGGATGCCTACATGAGTGTAGGCGAAGCTTTGTGCCACGGCGGGATCGCCAACAATGTCGACGTGGATCTGCGTTTGATCAACGCCGAAGATCTGGAAAACATGAATGACGCGGCGGTGGACGGAGTCCTGGGCACCGCCGACGGCATCCTGGTGCCCGGCGGGTTTGGCGACCGGGGTATCAAGGGCAAAATCCGGGCCATCCGTTATGCCCGGGAAAAGCGCATTCCCTTTCTGGGGATTTGCCTGGGCATGCAGTTGGCGGTGGTTGAATTCGCCCGCACACGGCTCGGCTGGAGCCAGGCCAACAGCGCCGAGTTCGACCCGGCGACACCGTGGCCGGTAATTGACCTGCTGCCTGAACAAAAGGCCGTGGAGGACAAGGGCGGCACCATGCGGCTGGGCAGCTACCCCTGCCGGATTGCGGCGGACACCCTGGCCTACCGTGCGTACGGCCGGGAGGTAATCCGGGAGCGCCACCGGCACCGTTACGAGTTTAACAACCAATACCGGGAGGAATTGGCCCGGGCGGGTATGGTCTTAAGCGGTATTTACCCCGACGGGGACCTGGTGGAGATCATTGAACTGCGGGAGCATCCGTGGTTCGTCGCCACCCAGTTTCACCCGGAATTCTTGTCTCGACCCAACCGGCCGCACCCGTTATTCCGTGACTTTATCGCCGCCGCCCGGGAAGCGAGGCGCACAAAGTAAAACAGAGCCTGCCTGACCTTGTGGTGATCAGGTTTGAAACTGGGTTTACGCGTGCCCACTTTATTCCGAGGGGGGAGTCGGTTTGAAACAAAAACTCTTGGCCGGTTTTATTCTGGCCGCCATTGTTTTGTCCCTGGTATTGGTGGCCGTCCTGGGCGGACGTCAGGCGCCCGACTACCACCGGACCGGGGTCGGCGGTCAGATCGGGGTGGTCCGGGTTGAAGGGGTGGTTGTCGGGGGCGCGCCGGGCCTTTTCGGCGCGTTTGGTGCCGAGGAGATCGCCGCTCAGCTCCGGCAGGCGGCGGATGATCCAGAAATCAGGGCGGTGGTGGTGCGTTTGAACAGCCCCGGCGGTTCGGCGGCCGCCTCCCAGGAGATCAGCGAGGCCGTACGGCACGTGCAGGCCGCGGGCAAGCCGGTGGTGGCCTCCATGGGGGACATCTCCACTTCGGGGGCCTATTGGATTGCGGCGCACGCCGACCACGTCGTGGCTAACCCGGCGACCGTAACCGGCAGCATTGGCGTGATCATCCAGACTTACACCCTGACCGGCCTCTACGAGAAGCTTGGGATCGAGACCGAGACCTTTAAGAGCGGACCGTTTAAGGATATGGGGGCGCCGGACCGCGAACCGACTCCCGAGGAACGGGCTATTTTTCAGGGGATGGTGGAAGACATCTACGAGCAGTTTATCGATGTGGTCGTCCGGGGACGCGACCTGCCCGAAGCCCAGGTGCGCGAGTTGGCCGACGGCCGGATTTTCACCGGGCGCCAGGCCTATCAATTGGGGCTGGTGGATGAACTCGGTGACTTCCGGGACGCGGTGCGGGTAGCCGCGGAGCTCGCCGGGCTGGACCCGGAGGTGGCCCCGGTGGTTGAACTGGGCCGGCGGGACTTCTTGCGGGACTTCTGGTTCGGCATCATCTCCCCGCTCAGAGGTCCCCAAGCGTCCTGGCTGCTGGTCACCCCGCCTTTCGACCAGCGTTAACCTCTGGCGGCGTTGGACTCCGGCGTCCGGCTTTTGTGGATAAGTAGGGGGTTATCCACAAAACATGCCTGTCCCCATTTTGGAAAGGAGTTTGCGGTATGGGCAGTACCGGCTTCCTCGAGGTTATCTACGGCGTCCTGTTCGACCCCGTCCGGACCTTCCGGCGGTTGGCCGAAGACCCGCCTTTATTTTTGACCCTGATCATCGTCACCCTGGTGAACGCGGCTGGTACGCTGATGGGCATCCTAACCCTCCGGGCGTTGGGTCCCGGTGGAGTAGCGCCGGAGATCGCCCACCTGGTGGCGCCGGTAGCTCCGTTTCTTGCGCTCAGCGGCTTTTTCCTCTGGTACGCCAAATGGTTGGGATGGGGGGCAATCTTACACCTGACCGCGCAGCTTCTGGGAGGGAGCGCCGGGGCGCGGGGTACCCTGGTCGCTTACGGTCTGGCCGGTTTGCCGGCCATCTTGCTGTTGCCGGTGGAGGGGCTGGTGGTGCTGACCGGTCTCGACGAGGCGGTGGCCTCCCCGTTGCTCGGCCTGCTGGGTCTGGGGGTGTTTATCTGGAGCGTTGTCCTGCTGGTGTTCGGCCTGCGTGAGATACACTACTTTTCCACCGGGGCGGCGGTGGCCGCGGTCCTTTTGCCCGTCGCCGCCACCGGGGTGCTGCTGATCATATTGCTCGTCTTTTTCGCCTTTGGGTTAGCGGCCGTCACCCCTGCTCTACCGTCGTGGTTTTAATGTTTTGCACCCGACGTTTTGAGCCGGCAGGATTTTCCGGTACGGATCCAGAAATCATACCCGAGCTAACCGCAGAATAATCGGAGGTGGGGCGGGGGATGCTGTTGGTCGTGGACGACCAGCTGGCCATCCGGCAGCTTTTGGCCGAGGCCCTGGGAGGAGAACACGAAGTGGTGCTGGCCGCCAACGGTCACGAGGCCATTGGCGTCGTCCGGGAAAACAGGCCCGACCTCATTCTGCTCGACCTTAAAATGCCGGGACTCTCTGGACTGGAAACGCTGCGCGAAATTAACAAGTTTGCGCCCGGCATCCCGGTGATCCTCATCACCGCCTACGGTGAGGTGTCTGATGCGGAGGAGGCTGAGCGGATGGGGGTCCGGTGCTTGATCATCAAACCGTTTGATTTGAATGAAGTGCGTGCCGCGGTACGCAGGGTTCTGGAGGGGTTTCGGTTTGATTTTTGTTCCTGAGAAAGGATTCACCGCTCCGGTGGCGAACTAGGCTTTGGACCAGTAAGGAGGTTGGAGTCCGCCTATGCTCATCAAAACCGAAACGGCATTGGCCCTGCGTTGTCCGGACTGTGGCCGTGCGGCCTTAAAGACCATTTCCCGGTTCGCCCTGGGCCGGGGACGAGTAAGCGAATACAGGTGTTCCTGCGGTAGCCGGTTGCTGACGGCGGGCACCAAAGGCCGCAAATCTTACTGGCTGGCGATCAACTGCGTCATCTGTGATGCCAACCACACGTACCATCTTACTCCCGGAGAACTATGGACCCAGAACTCGCTTTACCTGTCCTGTTTGGAAACCGGATTGGAGTTGGGGTGCATCGGTCCCCACGAGCGGGTACAGGCCTATTTGCAGACCAAGGAAGAGACATTGGAAATGCTGGTGGAGGAGATGGGGGGACCGAGCTACTTCCGGGACGCCGAAGTAATGTTGTCCATCCTCACCCACGTACACACACTGGCCGAGGATGGTGGTCTTTCCTGCCCCTGCGGGGAGAACTGCATCGAACTGGAGATCTTTCCCGACCGGGTCGAACTGCACTGCCGACACTGCCTGCGGATGTGTGTACTGCCCGCCGAAGCCGAGCAAGACCTGGCCGAACTGGAGACGCGTGAAACCATCGAGCTGGCGCGCCAGGTGTTCGCGGAAAAGCGAAAGAAAACCCACCGCCGTAAGCGCGACAATCACCAACCGTAAACGGAGCGATGTTTGATGTCTTTGGTTAACTTGGCGGCGATCCTCCGGCGGTCTCAGGCCGGTGGCTGGGCCGTCGGGGCCTTCAACGGCAACAACCTCGAAATTATCCAGGCGATCATCCGGGCGGCCGAGGCCGAAGCGGCACCGGTGGTCATCCAGGCCAGTCAGGGCGCGATTAAGTATGCCGAATTGCCCTACATTGCCGCGTTGGCCCTGGAGGCTGCCCGGCGGGCCCGGGTTCCGGTCGCCGTGCACCTTGATCATGGGACCTCCTGGTCCCAGGTGGTGCGTTGTGTCCGGGCCGGTTTCAGTTCGGTGATGATCGACGGATCCCACCTGCCCCTGGAGGAGAATATCGGGCTGACCCGCCGGGTGGTGGAACTGGCACGACCCGTGGACGTGTCGGTGGAGGCCGAACTGGGCCGCATCGGCGGCACCGAAGACGACATCACCGTGGATGCGCGGGAGGCCTTTTTCACCGATCCGGACGAAGCGGCCTACTTCGTGCAGGCCACGGAAGTGGACGCGTTGGCGGTTGCCATCGGGACCGCACACGGGCTTTACCGCGGTACGCCCCGCCTGGATTTCGATCGTTTGACGCGGATCCGGGAACGGGTGCCCACACCCCTGGTGCTCCACGGATCCTCGGGTGTGCCTGCGGACGCGATCCGCGAAGCCATTGGGCGGGGCGTCTGCAAGGTGAATATTGACACCGACATCCGCCAGGCCTTTACGGGCAAGTTGCGGGCGGTGCTGGCCGCCGCGCCGGAGGAGATCGACCCCCGCAAGGTGCTCGGTCCGGCCCGGGAGGCGGCCGTCGAGGTCATCCGCGAAAAGATCCGCCTATTTGGCGGTTCCGGCCGGGCCAAAGAGATCTAAGAAGATAGCTGGTTTCTGCTGAAGAAATCTGCTTGGTGTCCGGTAGAGCACGCCGCTCATAAGGTCACTCTTTGAGCAGAATCTAGCCAGTGTATCCACCTACATAACATACCCACCAGGAGGTTTCGCGCGCATATGCAACTGTTTCTGGACACCGCCAACGTGGACGAAGTTAAGGAAGCAGCCGCCCTGGGCGTAATTTCCGGGGTGACCACCAACCCAAGCCTGATCGCCAAGGAGGGGCGGGACTTTCGGCAGGTGGTCCGGGAGATCACCGCGATCGTGGACGGGCCGGTTAGCGCCGAGGTGATCAGCACCGAGGCGGACGCCATGGTGGCCGAGGCCGAGGAACTGGCCAAGATCCATCCCAACGTGGTCATCAAGATCCCCATGTTGCCGGAAGGCCTCAAGGCGATCAGCCGGTTGGAGCCGCAAGGAATCCGGACCAACGTTACCCTGGTGTTTTCCGCCAATCAGGCCCTTTTGGCTGCCCTGGCCGGGGCCAGTTTCGTCAGCCCGTTTGTCGGGCGCCTGGACGATGCCGGTCACGACGGCATGCAGGTGGTGGCCGACACCGTAGAGATTTTCGGGCTCCATGATCTTGAAACCAAGGTGATTGCCGCCTCGATCCGGCACCCTCTGCACGTGATCGCCGCGGCGCAGGCCGGGGCGCACATTGCCACCGTGCCTTACAAGATTTTGATGCAAATGATCAGGCATCCGCTTACGGACATCGGTTTGCAGAAGTTTTTGGACGACTGGGCCACGCTTCAGAACCGTTAGGTTTTCAACATTGTTCCCTATGCCTTAAAACTGTTATTAGTGCGACCACATGCAGGTACACCAGTCTATGGATTTTCCGCTCGTTAAGGAATAAAAACCATTCCGGGCGGCAATACAATTAACGACCCTAAATCGGAAGGGAGGGTTGCTTTTGTCCTTAGCCGCATTGCAGCGCATGACGGTAGCTGAGCTTCAGGGTCTGGCCAAAAAACTGAACATCCCTGCTTACTATCGCCTACGGAAAAAAGACCTGATCGCCGCCATAGACCGGGTGCAGCAACAAAAAGAAAAAGAAGAAGAACACAGAAAGGCAGAGGAACAGCCTCCCCTGCCGGCGCCAAAGCCGGACCAGCGAAGCTCCGAACAGGAACTCCAACCGGAACACCCGGCGCTACCGGAGGTGGGGCACCATCACCCGCCGGCAAAGCCTTACAGCCCGCACCAGCTACACCAGGATAGCGGCAGGATGTGGCCCGACCGGAGCCGGCTGTTTCAGGCTCAGGGATTTCTGGAGATTCTGCCCGAAGGGTACGGGTTTTTAAGGCCGTCCCAGTTTATACCGTCCAACGACGACATTTATGTTTCGGCTTCCCAGATCCGAAAATTCGATCTACGTACGGGGGACCTGGTTTCGGGCCAGTGCCGCCCGCCCAAGGATAACGAAAAGTATCTGGCGTTGTTGCGGGTGGAAACGGTCAACGGGGACGATGCGCTGACCCTCGGGCGGCGTAAACATTTTGACGAGTTGACGCCGCTCTACCCGCAGGAACGGCTTACATTGGAGACGACTCCGGAGCGGATTGCCGCCCGGATTATCGACCTTATTTCGCCGCTGGGCAAGGGTCAGCGCGGTCTGATTGTCGCCCCGCCCAAGGCGGGTAAGACCACGCTCCTGAAGGAGATCGCCAACAGTATTACCGCCAATCATCCGGAAGTAATCCTGATGATTCTCCTTATCGACGAGCGCCCTGAGGAAGTCACCGACATTCAGCGGTCCGTAAAGGCCGAAGTGATCAGTTCCACCTTTGACGAGCCGGCCGAAAACCATGTCCGGGTGGTGGAAATGGTTTTGGAGCGGGCTAAACGACTGGTGGAACAGAAAAAGGACGTCGCCATCCTTTTGGACAGCATTACCCGTTTGGGCCGGGCCTACAACCTGGTGGTGCCTCCTTCCGGCCGTACCCTTTCGGGCGGTGTGGATCCGGGCGCCCTGCACAAGCCCAAGCGGTTTTTTGGGGCCGCACGCAAGGTCGAGGAGGGCGGCAGCCTGACCATTCTGGCCACGGCCTTGATTGAAACCGGCAGCCGGATGGACGAGGTCATTTTCGAAGAATTTAAAGGCACCGGCAACATGGAGTTGATTCTGGACCGGCGCCTTTCGGAAAAACGCATCTTCCCGGCCATTGACGTGCAGCGCTCCGGCACCCGCAAGGAGGAGCTGCTGTTGACTCCCGATGAGTTGGAGTTGATGTGGTACTTCCGCAAGACGACCAGCCAGTTGTCCGCGTGGGAGGCTATGGAATACCTGATCGAGGAGATGCGGCGCACGCGTTCCAACGCCGAACTAGTGCGCAATTTCAAGGCCTTCAGGCAGGCGACCGGTGGGCCGTCCGAAGGATGGGTCCAGCCCCATTCCCCGTTGCACCGTAAGTAAACTAAACCAAAGACGTTTAGAGCGGACCGGTAACGGAAAAACTAGCTAGCGAACGCTGAAAACAGGTGGTGAAGACCGGTGAAACTCAGGCGTTTGCTAGCGACGGGCGTGGCCACGGTGATTATGGCCGCCGCCCTGATTCAACCGGCCAGCGCGCGTCTGGACGAGTTGATCATACCGGATCGGTCCTATGAAATCCGGCCTGACAATTTGGCTGTGCAGACGGCGGCGGGCCGCTACCTGGTCCGGGAGGGCGACAGCCTGTGGCAGATCGCCCAGGATCACCGGGTCAGTCTGAAAACCTTGGTGGCGGCCAACGATCTTGAAGATCCGGAGTTTATCCGGCCCGGGCAAGTAGTGATTATCCCCGTGGACGGGTTTAAACACCTGGTGCGTACCGGGGAAAACCTGACCGCCATTGCTGCCCTGTACCGGGTGCCGCTGGCCGACCTGATCCGGGAGAACCGGTTGTCCGAGCCGGATTTCCTTTACCCCGGCCAACAACTGCGCATCCCGGGTATCCCGCACGGTGGACCGGTGGTGCCGGTCACGGACTGGCAGAGCCTTATGTGGCCGGTGGTCGGGCCGCTGACCTCGGTTTTTGGTCCGCGGGATGATGGCCAGCCGCATTACGGCATCGACATCGCCGCCGATCATGGGGCGGCGATCCGGGCGGCCGAGGCCGGACGGGTGATCTTCGCCGGTCCGGCGGGGACCTTCGGTCTTTTGGTCATCCTGGACCACGGCGACGGTCTGCACACTTACTACGCACACTGTTCGCAGCTTACCGTTGCCTGCGGTGGCTGGGTCGACGCCGGTGAGGTGATCGCCCGGGTGGGGAACACCGGACGTTCGTTTGGTCCGCACCTGCACTTTGAGGTGCGCTGGTACGGCCAGCCGTTCGACCCGATGCTGTACCTGACGGGTACCGACGGTCATGTCTAAATAGTGAAAGGCACGAGGATCAACAGCGGGATGGGCCGCTTTCGGTACTCGCGTACCGCGAATCGCTGCAAAGGGGCCTGTCCTTTTTTGTGCCTCCGTGGCCGGTGGGAACCTTACATCAGATTGATGAGCCTGGGCTTGAGGAACTGCCGAACTCCGCTCATGAAGACGACCGCCGCCAGGATGAACACGATGGTCAAATAATCCCACTCGTTCAATACCAATCCCAGGGCCATGCCCGCAGCCGGGGGGTGTTCGGTGTTGGTGACGGTCATCAGCAGAATGGCGATACCCACGGCGAGGGCACCGAAGAAGATGTAGGACGCTCGCGGGGTCAGGATAAACGGCGCCAGAAGCCGCGAACAGGACAGGAAACAACACAGGCAGCCCACGGACATACCCACGAAGTATCCCCCGAGCAGGGGCCGCGGCCGGGAAGCGTAGGAGTGGGGCATGGTGAACACGATGAAGGCGCTTGCTCCCAGGGTGGCGATGATCGCCGTGTGGGCGATGACGTCCAGGAACAAAAGTATCACCAAGATGGTCAGCGCCGCCAGGCTGCACTGAAACAGGTACCTGCCGGCGTTGTTTTTGAACTGGGGATCGAGGATTCTCAGGCTGGGTACACCGTTCGGCAATGGTAATAACCTCCAAAAACTTCGCTAGCCTGATGCCGAATGCGGCAAACGGTTGTTTTCTTCGTATCGATGAACTTCTACAAAACCTGCGCCAATCCTCCCGCGCGGATGCCGGGTCGGCGTAGCGCCCGGTTTGTGGTATGCTGGTGGCATACTAACCCCAACTTACACTCCGGAGCAAAAGTGCGTGCCTCTCAAACGGCTGTTGTCCAGGTTGACATTAAAAGGGGGTAATGACCTTGCAGCTTCTTTACGCCGACGCCGAAGGAACCCTGTATGAGGATCCGGAACTGCGGGCGGCTGCTTGGACCGGTGCCGGGATCGTACCGTTCCCGGAACGCGATGCCATTCCGCTGCCCCCGGGTTCCGACCTGGTGCTGCTTCCGGGGCGGGGGCCGGTGGCCTGGAACGGAAAGCCGGTGCGGGAACCGAAGCGGTTGAAAAACGGCGAAAAACTGCACGCGGTGGCCGCTCTGCTGCCGGCGGGCTTTACCCGCACCCACCTGCCGGCTTATCACGTTCGGGGTCGGGTGCCGGACCTGGGTCTTTTGGGGTACACGGCGGTCGCCGCCCGAGACGGACAGTTTTTCGCGGCTGCGGTGCCTACCGATGAGGCGTACCGCTGGAATCCGCTTCTGTACAACGATCGGACCCTGCCGCGCCGGATCAAACAAAAACGCCGGGAGTTTCCCAAGAACCGCCTGGTGGAACACCTCGCCCACTGCGCTACCGCCTATCACTGCCTGACCGCCCAGAACATCTTTTACACCCGTTGGGAAGCCGGCATTCCCGTTTCCCCGGGTTGTAACGCCGCTTGTCTGGGCTGCATTTCGCTCCAGGAGGCCGGATGTTGTCCGGCACCCCAGGAGCGTATCGGCTTTGTGCCGGCGGTGGACGAGGTGGCCGAACTGGGTGCGGCACACCTGGCCCATGGCATCGAGCCGATTCTCAGCTTCGGCCAGGGTTGCGAGGGTGAGCCGCTGCTGCAGGCGCCACTTTTGGCCGCCGCCATCCGCGCGATCCGCAAGGCCACCGACCGGGGAACCATTAACCTGAACACCAACGGTAGCGATCCCCAGGCGCTCGACCGGCTTGCCCGCGCCGGTCTGGATAGCGTCCGGGTCAGCCTGGTGAGCGCCCGGGCCGAAGTCTATGGGGCATACCACCGACCCCGGGGCTTTGGCTTGGAGGAGGTACGCCGGTCGCTGGCGGTGGCCCGCGCCCGCGGCCTATTTGTCAACTTAAATCTATTGGTTCTACCCGGTTTAACGGACCGGGAGGAGGAGATGGAGGCGCTTATGGAACTGATTCAAGCGGTGGGGGTGGACAAGGTCCAATTGCGCAACCTGAACATTGACCCACACCGGCTGTTCAAGGCTCTTCCTGCCGCCCGGGGCCGGATAGCCGGGGTGCCGGTCCTGATCAGGGCCCTGCGGGACGTTCCCGGCCTTGCGGTGGGCAGTTTCACGTCCGCGGTTCGCTGATCTGCCAAAAAGATCCGGATCTTGCTCCGGGCGTCATTTCGCGGGGCACATACGCGTACCTTAATCTACCGGCTGGTTGTAGAGCATCCGAACATAGTGGAAAGATGCGAGGCCTTGCTGGGCGATAAGGCTTATGACGACACGAAACTAAACATAAAACTGTGGGATGGACACCGGATAAATCCAGTGATCGACATCCGCAACCAGTGGCGGGATGGAAGGAAACAAGGGTTTTAGCCGGCAAGGAGAACATTGTTTATGATTATCGTGGGTATAATGTAGTCGGTCAGTCTATGTGCAAAGCATCCTGCCTCTTTAACGGGGGCAGGGTTTTTGTGCTGGGGGTGGTTTCCGGATATCATGTTGTTAAAACCACCCGGCGGTTGACTGATTCTGAAGCCGGACGGAGGCAAAAAGACCGGAGCCATGGAGGAGAAAATCGTCGTCCGCGGCGCGCGGATGCATAATTTAAAAAACATCAACGTGGAGATCCCTCGCAACCGGCTGGTGGTGCTGACCGGCCTTTCCGGCAGCGGCAAGTCGTCGCTGGCTTTCGACACCATCTACGCCGAGGGTCAGCGCCGGTACGTGGAGTCCCTGTCGGCTTATGCCCGCCAGTTTTTGGGGCAGATGGACAAGCCGGACGTGGACTACATCGAGGGCCTGTCGCCGGCCATTTCCATCGACCAGAAGACGCGTTCGCACAACCCGCGTTCGACCGTGGGCACCGTGACCGAGATTTACGACTACCTGCGGCTCCTGTTTGCCCGGGTGGGACGGCCCCACTGCCCGAATTGCGGCCACCCGATCAGTAGCCAGACGGTGGAGCAGATGGTGGACCAGGTGCTGGCCCTGCCGGTGGGCACCAAACTGCAAATCCTGGCGCCGGTGGTGCGGGGCAAGAAGGGCGAGCACGTCCGGGTGCTGGAGGAAGCCCGCCGCGCCGGCTTTGTGCGGATCCGGGTCGACGGCGAACTGCGGGAGACCGGCGAAGAGATCAAGCTGGACCGGAACAAGAAGCATACTATCGAGATTGTGGTCGACCGGCTGGTGGTGAAGCCGGGCCTGGAGTCCCGCCTGGCCGATTCCCTGGAGACCGCCCTGAAACAGGCCGACGGGTTGGCCGTGTGCGACGTAATTGATGGACCTGAAATTGTGTTCAGCCAAAACTTCGCTTGCGTAGACTGCGGCTTTAGCTTCAGCGAGATTACCCCGCGGCTGTTCTCGTTCAACAGCCCGGTGGGGGCCTGTCCCACCTGCACCGGACTGGGCAGCCGGCTGGAAGTGGACGTGGACCTGGTTATCCCCGACCGTTCCAAGACCCTGTACGAAGGCGCCGTGGCCGGCTGGTCGTGGTGGACCCGGGGTTACCACTACCTGGAGGGGCTGGCGGCGCATTACGGATTTGACCTGCACACCCCGGTACGGGATCTGGCCCCGGAACACCTGGACGTGATCCTGCACGGCACCGGCGCGACGCGGGTTGCCTTCAGCTACCGGGATGCCTTGGGCCGGCGGCGCCGCTACACCGCACCTTTTGAAGGGGTGCTGGCTTACCTGGACCGGCGGCACCGGGAGACCTCTTCGGATCACGTCCGGGCGGAGATCGAGCAGTTCATGCGCACCCGTCCCTGCCCGGACTGCCAGGGCCGGCGGCTCAAGGCCGAGGCGCTGGCGGTGAAGGTGGGCGGTCTTTCCATTGCCGAAGTGGCGGCACTCTCGATCGCCGATGCGGATCGCTTTTTCGCCGAGCTAAACCTGACCGACCGGGAAATGCTGATCGGCCGCCGGGTGCTCAAGGAATTGCGCGAGCGCCTGGGCTTTCTCATTAACGTCGGGCTGGACTATCTGACCCTGGATCGCCAGGCGTCTACCCTGTCGGGCGGCGAGGCCCAGCGGATCCGGCTGGCTACCCAGATCGGTTCCGGCCTGGTGGGGGTGCTTTACATCCTGGATGAGCCCAGTATCGGCCTGCACCCGCGGGATAACGGCCGCCTCCTGGCGACCCTGAAACGGCTGCGGGACCTGGGTAACACCGTGATCGTGGTGGAACACGACGAAGAGACCATCCGGGCGGCCGACCACATCATCGACATCGGTCCGGGCGCCGGGCGGGACGGCGGCCGGGTAGTGGCCTCCGGGACGCTCACCGATATCATGCGCACGCCCGCGTCCGTCACCGGGCAGTATCTGGCCGGCCGGAAATCGATTCCCGTGCCTCCGGTGCGCCGACCCTATGGGGAGCGGCGGGTTGAGGTGCGCGGGGCGCGGGAGCATAACCTGAAAAGCATCGACGTGGCGTTTCCGCTGGGCACGTTCATCTGTGTTACTGGCGTCTCCGGTTCCGGGAAGAGTACCTTAGTGAATGAAATTCTGAACAAGGCCCTTGCCGCCGCTCTGCACGGTACGCGCACTCACCCGGGCGCGCACGACGAGATTCGGGGCGTCGAACACCTGGACAAGGTGATCAACATTGACCAGTCACCTATCGGGCGTACCCCGCGTTCCAACCCTGCCACTTACACCGGCGTGTTTACCGCCATCCGGGAGCTGTTCTCCCGCACTCCCGAGGCGCGGATGCGGGGGTATAAACCGGGACGGTTCAGCTTCAACGTTCGGGGCGGGCGGTGCGAGGCCTGCCGGGGCGACGGGATTATCCGGATCGAGATGCACTTCTTACCGGACGTATACGTGCCCTGCGAGGTTTGCCGCGGACGGCGGTACAACCGCGAAACCTTAGAGATCCGGTACAAGGGTCGGTCGATTGCCGACGTACTGGACATGACCGTCGATCAGGCCGCCGAGTTTTTTGCCCCGGTGCCGAAGATTTACCGCCACCTGCGTACCTTGCAGGACGTGGGATTGGGTTATATCCGGCTGGGTCAACCGGCGACCACGCTGTCCGGCGGCGAGGCGCAAAGGGTGAAACTGGCCACCGAATTGTCACGGCGGGCTACCGGACGGACGCTGTACATCCTGGACGAACCCACCACCGGGTTACACTTCGCGGACATCGCCCGGCTCTTGCAGGTGTTGCACCGGTTGGTAAACAGCGGGAATACCGTCATTGTCATCGAGCATAACCTGGACGTGATCAAGACCGCCGATTACATCATCGACCTGGGGCCCGAGGGCGGAGACCGGGGCGGCACGGTGGTGGCCGCCGGCACGCCGGAGGAGGTGGCGGCCAACGAGGTTTCCCACACGGGGCGGTTCCTGCGAGCCGTGTTGGGCGATCCGGGCTGCCGGCGCCCGGTGGCCGCGGCTGCGGGCGTGGAGGGCGAAAGATGAGCCTGGCCGAAAAGGCGAAACACTTCCCGGACAAACCGGGCGTGTATCTCTTCCGCGGGGCACGGGGCGAGGTGCTGTACGTGGGCAAGGCCGTATCCCTGCGCAGCCGGGTGCGGTCTTATTTCACCGGCGCCCAGAATGGCAAGACCCAGGCCCTCCTCGGGCGGGCCGCCGACGTCGAGTGCATCGTCACCGGCTCCGAGGTCGAAGCTCTGATCCTGGAATCAAACCTCATTAAGGAGCACCGGCCGCGGTACAACGTTTTGCTCAAGGACGATAAGAGCTACCCCTACCTTAAGGTAACCGTCCAGGAAACCTACCCGCGGGTGTTCCTGACCCGCACCCAGCCGCGCGACGGCGCGCGCTATTTTGGTCCCTACCCGAGTGCCGGCGCGGTGCACGAGACCCTGCGGCTTTTGAAGAAGCTTTTCCCCCTGCGTACCTGCCGGCAGGTGCGTTTTGCCAACGGCCGGCCCTGTTTGAACTTCCACATTGGACGCTGCCTCGGCCCGTGCCGGGGCACGGTGGACCCGGAAAGGTACCGGGCGCTGGTGCAAGAGGTACTGCTGTTCCTGGAAGGCCGCCATACCGACCTGGTGCGTGACCTGACCCGGAAAATGGAGGCGGCGGCCGCGAACCTTGAATTCGAGCGGGCGGCCGAACTACGCGATCAGCTGCGGGCGGTCGAACAGGTGCTGGCCAAGCAGCACATCGTTTCCACCCGGCGGGAAGACCTGGACGTGGTGGCGCTGGCGCGGGACGGCAATCGCGGGCGGGCGGTTGTGCTTGAGATCCGGGAAGGCAAGCTTATCGGACAGCACAGTCTGGCGCTGCAAGGGATCGCCGATCGGACGGAGGCCGAGGTGCTGACCGCCTTTTTAAAGCAGTACTACCGGGAGGTGGGGTTCATTCCGCCTGAGGTGCTGTTGCCCGTGCCGCTGGGGGACGAGCAGGAGTTGATCGCCCGGTGGCTGAGCCTGCGCCGCGGGGCACGGGTGCGGCTGCACGTGCCCCGGAGGGGCCGCAAGCGTGAACTGGTGGGCATGGCCGAACAAAACGCGGCCCTGGTCCGGGCGCAAATGGAGGGCGAGCGTGACACCGAGGCGGCGCTGGCCGAACTGGCTGCCCTGCTGGGGTTGGAGGCGCCTCCCGCCCGGTTGGAAGCCTTTGATATTTCAAACATCCAGGGGGCCCAGACGGTGGGGGCCATGGTCGTGTTCGAGCACGGCCGGCCCGCTCCGGACGAGTACCGGCGTTTTCGGGTGCGCAGTTCGCAGATGCCGGACGACTATGCGGCCATCCGGGAAGTGGTCGGCCGGCGGTTCGCCCGGGCACGCGAGGAAGGCGAACTGATTGCTACCGGACAACTGTCCAGCCGGGAGGCGCGTTTTGTCCGGCTGCCGGATCTGGTGCTGATCGACGGGGGTAAAGGACAGCTGAGCGCGGCTCTGGAAGCCATGCGGGAGGCCGGGTGCGACGACATCCCCGTTTTCGGCCTGGCCAAGGAGGAAGAACAGTTGTTTGCCCCGGGCCGGCCCGACCCGCTGCCGGTGCCGCGTGATGCGCAGGCGCTGTACCTGCTGCGGCACCTGCGCGATGAGGCGCACCGTTTCGCCGTGGACTATCACCGCCGCACCCGCTCCCGGGAGAGCCTGCGTTCCCTGCTGGACGAAATCGAAGGCATCGGGCTGACGCGCCGCCGCGCTCTACAGCGGGCTTTCCCCTCCCTGGAGGCCCTCAAGGCGGCCACCGTCGAGGAACTGGCCGCCGTGCCGTCCATGAACCGCAAGGCGGCGCGGGCGGTCTACGTCTACTTTCATGGTGTGGATTAGCAGGATGCCAAAATTCAAAATTAATTCTTTGGAGGTAACTATTATGCGTCTCGGACTGGTGAGCGACAGCCACGGCGAATTGGCTAACCTGCGCGAAGCCGCGAAAAAGCTGCGCGCAGAGTGGCAGGTGGACATCATTGCGCATCTTGGCGATGAGTGGCCGGACGCGGACGTACTGCGGGAGCACAACGGATTGGCAATTATCCAGGTGCCCGGCGTGTATGGCGAGTATTATCAAGACCCGGCAATTACCAACCGGGTGCTCCGGGAGATCAACGGTTACCGCATTCTCTTCACCCATACCCGGGACGCCCACGCCAACGATCTGCCCGGCGACCCCGATCCGGCGGAACTGGCCGGCCGCGGGGAGGTGGATATCGTGGCTTACGGACACACACATATCCCGGAAGTCGAGCTAAAGGGGAAGGTGCTCTGGGTCAACCCCGGGCACTTGAAGAAGCAGGACAAGAAGGGCTTGGCACCGAGTTTTGGCGTGGTCGACCTGGAGGCCGACAGGGTGACTGTACACCTGGTGGACCTAAACTCCGGAGTGGTATTCCGGACTTGGGAGGGTTCCTTGAAACAATAGAAGTAAGCAGGTTGCTTCCTTGGTGGCTTTACGCACGGATGGGCTTTTGCTGCTGTCCAGGCATGGTCTTTCTGGTATGTGTTTCCTGGGTATTGGTGTATAATTCAAGTGAGGCCGGTAGCGGGGGGATTATTTGTGGCGGAATACAGGCTGGTGGCCGTGGATTTGGATGACACCCTGCTGGACAGCGCGCTGCAGGTTTCGCCACGGACGGTGCGGGCGCTGGCGCGCGCCCGGGAAAAAGGAGTGATCGTCACGCTGGCCACCGGGAGGATGTTTAGGTCGGCCGCGCCCATCGCCCGCCGGCTGGGGATCGACGTCCCGATCATCACCTACCAGGGGGCACTTGTTAAGCACCCTCTCACGGGTGCCGAACTCTTGCATCGCACGCTGCCCAATGAAGTCGCCCGTGCTATCATCACGCGGTTGCAGGAGTACGATCACCACATCAACGTATACCTGGACGACCGACTGTGCATGGAAAAACTGACGCCGGAAGGAAAACGGTATGCCGACCTTTCCCAGGTCGAAGCCTACGTGGTTGGCGATTTGTTATCCTTTATGGGAAAGCGCAATCCCACTAAAGTGCTTACCATTGCCTCCGAAGAAAAGATTCTGATCCAGATGCGGGACTTGCAGGCTCTTTTCCCCGCCGAGCAGGTGCATATCACCCGCTCCAAGCCGTATTTTCTGGAGTTCTCCCATCCGCTGGCTACCAAGGGGCAGGCTCTGCAGTATCTGGCGACCCACTACGGTATTCCCCGGGAGGCGGTGATGGCGGTGGGGGACGGTTATAACGACCTGGATATGGTGGCATACGCCGGCCTCGGAGTGATGATGGGCAACGCCCGGGACGAGGTGAAACAGTACGCCGATTTCATCACGGCTTCTAACGACGCCGACGGTGTGGCCGAGGCGATCGAACGGTTCATTCTAGACGGAGGGGGTTAGTAGTCTTTTCGTTCTTGGAAGGAGGTATCCGCCATGGCCTGGTATGTGGCCGGCGTGGACTTGGGCGGCACGAAAATCCTTACCGTGCTGGCCAATGAAGCGGGAGACATCCTCGCCGAGGTAGAAGTGGCTACAGAACCGGAACAAGGCTATGGGGCCGTTTTGGACCGTATTACCGAAACGGTACTTCGGGCGTGCGGCCAAGCCGGCGTAAGGGTGGGACAGGTGGCGGCGGTGGGGGCCGGGGCGCCAGGACCGCTTGATCCCGCTACCGGGGTGATCCACCAGGCGCCCAACCTGGGCTGGCGGGAGGCGCCGTTCCGGGACAACCTGGCCGAGCGTCTGGGCCGGCCGGTATTTTTGGAGAACGACGCGAACCTGGGGGCTCTGGGCGAGTATACCTTCGGGGCCGGTCGCGGCTGTAACGAGATGGTCTTTGTCACCGTCAGCACGGGGATCGGCGGGGGTCTAATCCTGCGGGGTGAAATTTACGGGGGCGCGGGAGGGGGCGCCGGGGAAATCGGACACATTAAAGTGGTTCCTGATGGTCCCCGCTGTGGGTGTGGAGACCGTGGTTGTCTGGAAGCGGTGGCTTCCGGCACGGCCATTGCCCGGCGCGCCCGGGAACTAATCGCCGGGGGTGCCGGCGCGGGTATCGCGGCCCGAATTGGTGGGGAGGCGGAAAAAGTCACCGCCGCTACCGTGTCGGCGGCGGCGGGGGCTGGCGACCCTGAGGCCCGCGCCATCCTGGATGAGGCCGCCCGTTATCTGGGCCTTGGCTTAGCCACGGTGCTAAACCTCCTAAACCCGGAGTTGCTCGTGTTGGGCGGTGGAGTCATGCGGAGTGGGCGGCAGTTCTGGGAGCCTATGGAGAGTTCGCTCCGGGAGCATTCTTTAGAATCGGCTTACCGCCGGGTAAGCCTGGTGCCGGCTGCGTTGGGCGGCCGGATGGGCGCTATGGGGGCGGTGGCCCTGGCCCTGCGCGGAATCGGGGCGGCTATTCCGGGGGTAGAATAATAACTAGAATGAGGAAGAGCGGTGGGCCGGCAAAAGTGGAGAGGCCTTTTCGGCCGATTTTTAGCTAATGTATTTAAAATTGAGTTGATAATAATCAAGAAAAGTAAAAACATGCCTGTCCCCTTTGTGAAGGAGGCGATAGCGGATGGGTGTTGATTTGAATGACGTGCAAACTTTAAAGGATCTTGACTCTACGGGGATGCTGGAAGCGGTGTGGAAACTGCCGGAGCAGTGCGCGCAAGCCTGGTCCCTGGCCCAGGGATTGCCGCTGCCGCCGGCCAAGGACTGGCGGCAGGTGCTGGTCACCGGACTGGGGGGCTCGGCCATCGGCGGTGATTTGCTGCGTGTATTCGCCGGCGACAGACTCGGCATCCCGGTCTTGGTGAACCGGGACTACACCTTGCCCCGGTTCGTTGATAAGCACACGCTGGTGTTCGTGGTGAGTTATTCGGGGAACACCGAGGAGACCTTGAGCGCCTACGAGATGGCCCGGGAGCGGGGCTCTACCGTCGTGGCGGTCACCACCGGCGGACGGTTGGGGGAGCGCGCTACCGCGGATGGCCTGCCGGTGGTCCGGGTGCCCGGGGGTATCGCGCCCCGGTCGGCCATAGGCTACCTTTTCCTGCCCATGGTAGCCGTCCTGGAGCGGTTGGGTATGTTCTTCGGGATGCGGGCCGAGGTGGAAGGGTTGGTCACGCACCTAAAGGAGCTGCGCCAGAGATACGGACCGGAAACGCCGGTTGAGAACAACCCGGCGAAACAGTTGGCTCTGAATCTGCACGGCCGGCTGCCGGTGATCTGGGGTTCCTCGGGCACCACCGAAGTGATCGCCCAGCGCTGGAAGGGGCAGTTCAACGAAAACGCCAAAGCTCCTGCCTACTGGAACGTGTTCCCCGAACTGAACCATAACGAGGTGGTGGGGTTCGAACAGCCGGAGGAAATCCTAAGCCGGATCTGGCTGGTGCTGTTGCAACATCAGGACGACCACCCGCGGGTACGGCTGCGCATGAGGATCACCCGCGACTTGGTGCAGAAGGCGGCCGGTATCACCGAGGTGGAGTCCTCGGGGCCGACCGCTCTGGCCCGGGTGTATTCCTTGATTTATCTGGGCGATTACAGTAGCATATACTTAGCCGCCCTGGCCGGCATCGATCCGGGACCGGTGCGGGTTATCGATTACCTCAAAAGCGAACTGGCTAAACACGAATAGGAAGAAGTCCTAATGGTGGCCACCAGATTTCTGATTGTGACCGGACTATCCGGTGCGGGGAAGACCCAGGCCGTCCGCTGCCTGGAAGACCTGGGTTTTTTCTGCGTGGACAACCTGCCGCCGAAGCTGATCCCCAAGTTTGCCGAACTCTGTGCCCAAACAACCGGCAAGATCAAGCGGATTGCGGTGGTAGTGGATATCCGGGGCGGGGAGTTTTTTGCCACCGTGCTCGATGTACTGGACGATCTAAAAAAGCACGGCATCCGCTACGAGATCCTTTACCTGGAGGCGTCCAATGAAACTCTAGTGCGCCGTTTCAAGGAATCCCGCAGGCCCCACCCGCTGAGCAGTTCCGGCGAGATCGTGGAGGGCATCGAGGCCGAGCGGCAGGCGTTGCGCGATCTGCGGGGATTGGCGCATAAGATCATCGACACCTCTAACTTTTCGGTTGCCCAACTCAAGCAGGAGATCAGCAACCTCTACGGCGGAGACACCGATCAGGGGCGCTTGGCCATCACCAATGTGTCTTTCGGCTACAAGTACGGAATCCCCCTGGATGCCGACCTGGTGATCGATGTCCGTTTTCTGCCCAACCCCCATTACGTGCCGGAGCTGCGTCCGCTGACCGGCTTGGACGACCGGGTGAGGCGGTACGTTTTCGACTCGCCGGTTACCCGCGATTTCCTGCTTCAGCTGGAGAGCCTGGTCAACTTTCTGATCCCGCACTACATTCGGGAAGGCAAGACCACGCTAACCCTGGCCATCGGCTGCACCGGCGGGAAGCACCGGTCGGTAGCCGTGGCCGACTGGCTTGGGGCAAGGCTGCGGGAGCGTAAGCACCGGATCGTGGTGCGCCACCGGGACATGGACCGGGATGATAGCTCCTGAGCCAAATGTTAGTCATATATCCTGCTGATAAGCGTTATTGTGTCACTTATTTCCTTCGCTCAAGGGCTAATGTTGGCACTTAATGCCTGATGTGTTACAATAAGGCGCGGGGGGGGCTGTACTGCGGGTGTCTTTTTCGGCCCAGACCAAGGACGAACTCGCCCGGATTGAAGGACCTTCCTGTTGCCGGACGGCCGAACTGGCGGCACTGTTGATGCTGAGTGGTCGTTTTGTTTCCGGCGAGGGTCTTGTTGTAGCCACCGAAAACGCCGCCGTCGCCCGGAAAGTTTTCAAGGCTTTCAAGGCATTGTTCGGGTTATCGGCTTGTGTGGAGGTGCGTCGCAAACAGCGGTTAAAGAAGAACAACGAGTACGTGGTCCGTGTGGCCGACCAGGAGGGATTCCAAACCGCCCTGGAGAAGCTGGGCTTGGTGACTGCTACCGGAAAGTCCCGTTCCGGATTGAAGCGGGACCTGGTAAAAATGGAATGCTGCCGGCGGGCTTGCCTGCGGGGTGCTTTTCTGGCCCGGGGATCGGTTTCCAGTCCACGGGGTGCCTATCACCTGGAAATCACGGTGCGCGGCCGGAAAACGGCGGCCGACCTAGCGGGGCTGATGCAGCAACTGGGCCTGGAAGGCCGGTGTTTCCCGCGCAAGCGCGGTTGGGTGGTGTACATCAAGGACGGCGAACAGTTGGCCGGTGCTCTGACCCAGATGGGTGCCCACAGTGCGCTGCTGGATTTTGAGAACGCCCGCATTTACAAAGATATGCGGAACCAGGTGAACCGCCTGGTAAACTGTGACACGGCGAACGTGGGCAAGATGGTGCTCGCCGGCGTCCGCCAGGAGGCGAACATTCGCCTGGTCGCGGAGCGCCTGGGACTGGAGAAGCTGTCTCCGCCTTTGCGGCAGGTCGCCCGTTTGCGCCTGCAAAACCCGGAAGCCAGCCTCCGTGAACTGGGCGAAATGGCGCAACCTCCGCTCAGCAAGTCCTGTATCAATCACCGGTTGCGCAAGCTGGAAAGAATTGCAAACAACATCCTCACCAATCAAATTCGGCGACCTTCCTCCCATAGTTGATAAGGGCCAATAAGTGTTTACGGCATGGGTTTTGGGGTTTGGCAACAAAGATATCATGTTATAATGTGGTCAAATTGTCGATCGCTGGCCGGAGCGGAGCAGGCGGAGGATGATTATTCCCTTCGAATCTATTCCATACTAGGAAGGAGTAGTGGTTGAATGGCGGTGAGGCTGGGCATAAACGGTTTCGGCCGGATCGGAAGGTTGGTATTGCGGGTGGCCCTGGCCCGGGATGACGTTGAGGTCGTGGCGGTGAACCACAAGTCGCGCCGGGTGCAGGTGACATCCGAGTATGCCCAAACATTGCTGCATAGTCTTAACTATGATACAGTCCACGGCCGGTTTTCACTGGCAATCGACGCCCGCAAAGATACTTTTCTTTTCCGGGGCAAAGAGATCAAGGTCCTGGCGGAGGGCGATCCGGCGGCGATCCCCTGGGGTGAACTCGGGGCGGACATCGTGATTGAGTCCACCGGGGTTTTTCGTGACGCCGAACGGGCGGCCGGTCACCTTCAGGCCGGAGCTAAAAAGGTGATTATCAGCGCGCCGGGCAAAAACGTGGACGCGACGATTGTAATGGGGGTAAACCAGGAAACCTACGACCCGGAAAAGCACCGGATCGTCTCCAACGCGTCTTGCACCACCAACTGTCTTGCCCCGGTGGCCAAGGTGCTGCACTACCGGTTTGGTATACAACGCGCCTTGATGAACACGGTCCACGCCTACACCAATGACCAGCAACTCCTGGATATGCCTTACAAGGATCCGCGCCGGGGCCGGGCGGCCGCTTTGAACATCGTGCCCACTACTACCGGGGCAGCCAAAGCGGTGGGCTTGGTGCTGCCGGAGTTGGCCGGCCGGATTAACGGTTTTGCACTGCGGGTGCCGGTGCCCAACGTGTCGGTGGTGGACCTGGTGGCCGATCTGGAGCGGAAGGTTACGGTAGAGGATGTCAATGGCGCGCTCCGGGAGGCGGCCGGGGGCGAATTGAAGGGTATCCTGGCGTACCAGGACCTGCCCCTGGTGTCTATGGATTATAACGGCGACCCGCATTCGGCGATCGTCGACGGGTTGTCGACTATGGTGCTCCAGGACAGCATGGTCCGGGTGGTGGCCTGGTACGACAATGAATGGGGTTATGCCAACCGGCTGGTGGATTTGGCCGCTTTCATGGCCGCCAGGGGTTTGTCTTAAAAACCCAACCCGAGCCGAAAAACGGCCACGCCGTGAAATTGGGTAGTTTCGGCTGAAGAACTTTCCTGTGTGCGCCGGTACAGCACACCGCTCATAAGGTTACTTTTTCAAGAGCGTCTCGGTATAAGATCGTGATCCAGTAGGGGGAAGGCCAATTGGCAAAAAAAACATTGCGGGACGTGGAAGTCAAGGGTAAGAAGGTTTTTGTCCGGGTCGACTTTAACGTGCCGCTAGATCAACAGGGCAAGGTGACCGACGACACGCGGATTCGCGCCGTCCTGCCCACCATCGAGTACCTGTTGGCGCGGGGTGCGGCCGTGATCCTGGCCTCACACCTTGGCCGGCCCAAAGGACGGCCCGACGTGCGTTTTACCCTGCGGCCGGTGGCGGCCAGGCTGGGCGAGCTGCTTGGTCGGGAAGTGTTGTTCGCCGGGGAGGCGGTGGGTCCGGATGCCGAGACCGCCGCCCGACAGTTGCGTCCCGGAGACGTGCTGTTGCTGGAAAACGTGCGCTTTTACCCCGAGGAAGAAAACAACGATCCCGAGTTTGCGTCAAAGCTGGCGGCCCTGGCGGATCTGTACGTGAACGATGCTTTCGGCACCGCTCACCGGGCGCACGCCTCGACGGTCGGGATCACCGCCTACCTGCCGGCGGTGGCGGGGTTTCTCATGGAAAAGGAACTGGAGACCTTGGGGCGGTTATTGTCTAACCCGGAACGTCCGTTTGTCGCGGTGATCGGGGGGGCCAAGATTTCGGATAAAATAAAGGTTTTAGAAAGGCTGATTGAAAAGGCTGACTTTCTCCTCATTGGCGGCGGCATGGCCAACACCTTTTTGGCGGCGCAGGGTTACAACCTGCAGGCGTCCCTCGTGGAGACCGACAAGCTGGATGTGGCCCGTAGCCTGCTGGCCAAGGCCGGTGCCGGCGACGGCCGGGTGGTGCTGCCCGTGGACTTGGTGGTGGCCCCGGAACTGGGGCGGGCGGATGTACGGACCAACGTGCCGGTGGACCGCATCCCGGCCGGTTGGGGGGCTTTTGATATCGGTGACGAAACCCTGAACCTGTTTGCGGAAAAACTCGCGACGGCGCGGACCATTTTCTGGAACGGCCCCGTAGGGCTTTTTGAAGTAGTCGGTTTCGATACCGGCACCTTGGAACTGGCAAAGAAAATCGCCGCGGCGGACGCCACCACCGTCATCGGCGGCGGTGATACTATTGCGGCCCTCAAACGGGCGGGTGTGGCCGACAAGGTGACTCACGCTTCCACCGGCGGGGGTGCCTCGCTGAAACTTTTGGAAGGCCGGGAACTTCCCGGCGTTGCGGCGCTGCAGGACCGCTAGCGGGGGTGCACCAAACCCCCGCTGAATCTTGAAGGAGGTGTTCGCGTGCGCCGACCCTTAATCGTGGGCAACTGGAAAATGTACAAAACGCCGGCCGAGGCCGCGGCATTTGTGACCCAACTGCGGGAGGTGACCGCGGCTGTTCAAGACGTGGAAATCGTCGTTGCCCCTTCCTTCCCGGCCCTGCTACCGGTTAGGGATCTGCTGGCGGGATCGGCCATCGGCCTCGCCGCACAAAATATGCACTGGGAGCCAGAGGGGGCCTTTACCGGGGAAGTGGCGCCGCCGATGCTGACCGACGCCGGCTGTCGCTACGTAATCCTCGGGCATTCGGAGCGGCGACAGTATTTCGGGGAAAACGACGCCTTTGTCAATCGTAAGGTGCGCGCCGCCCTGGAGCACGGTTTGATCCCCATCGTTTGTGTGGGGGAGTCTTTGGCAGAGCGTGAGGCCGGCTTGACCGAAAAAGTGGTCACCTCCCAGGTGGAGCAGTGTTTGGCGGGTCTGGCGGGCGACGCGGTGGCCAATCTGGTCATTGCTTACGAACCGGTATGGGCGATTGGGACGGGCCGCACCGCCAGTCCTGCGGACGCCCAGGAGGTGAACGCCCGCATCCGGGAACTGGTGCGCGATCTTTTTGGGGCGGATGCGGCCGACCGGGTACGCATTCTGTATGGCGGCAGTGTCAAGCCGGACAACACCCGGGAGCTCATATCCCGCCCCGATATCGACGGCGCCTTGGTGGGCGGGGCCAGTTTGCAGGTGGAGAGCTTTACCGGCATCATCCGGGCGTGTGAGGAGGCCGGGAAACGTTGAACCGCCCAACTCCTTTGTTAGTTCTGGTGATCCTGGACGGTTGGGGGGAGCGTGATTGCCGGGAGGGAAACGCCATTGCCTGTGCATCTACCCCCAACTGGGATCGCTACCGGCGTTCCTGGCCGCATACGCGGCTTAAGGCCTCCGGTGAAGCGGTGGGCCTGCCGGAAGGTCAGATGGGCAATTCCGAAGTCGGACACCTGAACCTGGGTGCCGGCCGGGTGGTGTACCAGGACCTGACCCGCATCAGCCGGACGATCCGGGACGGAAGCTTTTTCGAAAACGCCGTGCTGGTGTCCGGGATTGAGGAGTCCCGGCGCCGCGGAGGCGCTTTGCACCTGATGGGGCTCTTGTCGGACGGCGGCGTGCACAGTCACATCACGCACTTGTTTGCGCTTTTGGAATTGGCCGGGAGGCTGGACCAGCGGCAGGTGTACGTGCACGCCTTTCTCGACGGTCGGGACGTACCGCCGACCAGTGCCTTGGAATACATCGGAGCGCTGGAGGACAAACTCAGTAAACTGAAATACGGCGCGGTAGCCACAGTAATGGGGCGGTATTTTGCTATGGACCGTGACCGGCGCTGGGAGCGCACCGAACGGGCTTACCGGGCTATGGTTTACGGCGAAGGCCTCAGGACAACGTCTGCCCGGCAGGCGGTGACGGACGGATACGCGCGGGGCGAAACCGACGAGTTTCTTCAGCCCACCGTGATCTGTCCGCACGGGGTACCGGCAGGTCTGGTGACCGGCCGGGACACGGTGGTGTTCTTCAACTTTCGCCCCGACCGGGCCCGGCAGATCACCAGGGCGTTCACCGACGTCGAGTTTACCGGCTTTGACCGGGGACCGGCCGCACCGCGTCCCGTCTTTGTGTGCTTGACCGAGTACGACCGGACTATCAATGCGCCGGTGGCCTTCGGTCCCGAGGAGATCCGCAACACGTTAGGCAGCGTGCTTGCCAGGCACGGCTTGCGCCAGCTCCGGCTGGCGGAGACCGAGAAGTATGCTCACGTTACTTTTTTCTTTAACGGAGGTGTGGAGCAGCCCGACCCCGGCGAGGACCGTATTTTGGTTCCTTCGCCCAAGGTTGCCACCTATGATTTGCAGCCCGAGATGAGTGCCCGGGAGGTCACCAGGACCTTCCTGGCGAACCTGGAAAAGTACGATGTGATCATTATGAATTTTGCCAATCCGGATATGGTCGGACACACCGGCGTTATGGAAGCGGCGGTGCGGGCGGTGGAAACGGTGGACGAATGTTTGGGCCACATTGTCCCGGCGGTGTTAGAGCGGGGCGGGATGGTATTGATTGCGGGGGATCACGGCAATGCTGAGCAGATGGTGGACGAGGACGGTAACCCTTTCACGGCCCATACCGCGAACCCGGTGCCGCTGGTGGTGCTTGGCGACCAAGTGGTAAACCGTTCCCTGCGTCCCGGGACGCTGGCGGACGTGGCGCCCACCATTCTTGAATTGCTGGGCTTGCCCCAGCCCCGAGAGATGACCGGGCGGTCTTTGTTAACAGCTGTACAAGAAGCAACGCGGGATAATTGTCCGTGTGATTTAGGGAGGTCGTGATTATGTCAACCTTTATCGCTGATGTCTATGCCCGTGAAATCTTGGACTCTCGCGGCAATCCCACGGTTGAGGTCGACGTGATACTTGAGGACGGTACCCTCGGCCGGGCGGCCGTGCCGTCGGGCGCGTCCACCGGGACCTTTGAGGCCGTTGAACTGCGGGATGGGGACAGCGATCGCTTCCTGGGGCGGGGCGTGACCAAGGCGGTGGCCAACGTCAACGCCATCATCGCTCCGGAAATCACCGGCATGGACGCCACCGATCAGGTAGCGGTGGACACCACCCTGATCGAACTGGACGGCACCGACAATAAGAGCAAGTTGGGGGCGAACGCCGTCCTGGGGGTTTCCTTGGCCGTGTGCCGGGCGGCGGCCCAAGCTACGGGCCTGCCCCTCTTCCGGTATGTGGGTGGTGTGCACGTTCGCGAACTGCCGGTGCCGATGCTGAACATCTTAAACGGCGGCCGGCATGCGGACAACAACCTGGACATCCAGGAGTTCATGGTGGTGCCGGTGGGTGCCGGTAGCTTCTCGGACGCCTTGCGCATCGGGGTGGAGGTGTTTCACCACCTGAAGCGGGTGCTAAAAGCCGGCGGTTTCAGTACTACCGTGGGTGACGAGGGCGGTTTTGCGCCGCACCTGGAGTCTCATACGCAGGCGATGGACCTGATTCTGGAAGCCGTTACGGCGGCTGGGTACCGGCCGGGCGAAGACGTGCTGCTGGCGTTGGACGCCGCGGCTACCGAGTTTTACCGCGAAGGTCGCTACCACCTGGCAGGCGAAAACCTGGTATTGACGGCGGACGAAATGATCGGTTATTACGAAGATTTGGTGAAAAAATACCCAATCATATCCATTGAGGATGGACTAGCCGAAGATGATTGGGCAGGTTGGGCCGAACTGACCCGGCGTCTCGGGGGCCGGGTGCAGTTGGTGGGCGACGACTTGTTTGTGACGAATTCACAGCGGCTCGAAAAAGGAATTGCCTCCGCAGTAGCTAATTCTATACTGATCAAGGTTAACCAGATCGGCACGATCACCGAGACGCTGGCGACCATCGACTTGGCCCGGAAAGCCGGTTACACCGCGATTATTTCGCACCGTTCGGGAGAGACCGAGGACGTAACCATCGCCGACCTGGCGGTGGCTACCGGTGTGGGGCAGATCAAGACGGGTGCGCCCTGCCGCTCAGAGCGGGTGGCGAAATACAACCGGCTGCTGCGGATTGAGGAGGAACTGGGCGAGGTCGCCGTTTTCAAAGGGCGCCGGACCTTTTACCAACTATAAAACTATGCATGAACAAGCCGACTAACCGGGTGCGCGGGGAATGCTTGTGAAAATCTTGACGTTTTTGCGTTGTCAGCCCGCTTACAAGCATGCTATACTGTTCACTAGTAAAATGTGAGGTGTATCGGTTTTGTTGAAAACGATTGTGATGGGATTCCACGCCTTGATTGCCGTCAGTTTGATTGCCGCGGTGCTGTTACAGTCGGGTAAGAGCGCCGGTCTTTCCGGCGCCATCGCCGGCGGGGCGGAGACCTTCTTTGGCAAGAAAAAGGGGGTAGATCAGCTACTGAGCAAGGTTACCGTGGTGTTGGCGATCGTATTCGGTTTGATGTCCCTGATCCTGACCGTTTGGTAAGGATCTTTAATGTGGTTATGGCTGCTATTACATTAATATTAGCTATCTAACTGGCCTTGTTGGAGGGGGTGGTTGATGCTGGGGTATCAGGATGTTCGTGGTTCTGATGCTTTAACCTTATTGTGATGGAGGTGGGTTTGCTAGTTATGGATTATAGCATGATCCCTTGGATAGGTATCGGAGCGGCCGGTTTGGCAATCCTGTTTGCCGCTTACCTGACTAGCTGGATTCTGTCCCGGCCCGCCGGTACGGAGCGGATGCAGGCAATCTCCAAGGCTGTTCAGGAAGGCGCCATGGCTTATATGGCCCGCCAGTACAAGACCATCACCGTGGTCGGTGTGATCGTGGCGGTGGCCTTGGCTTTGGCTTTGGACTGGCAGACGGCCGTGGCGTTCGTCGTGGGCGCATTTTTCTCCGGTCTTTGCGGCTTCATCGGTATGTCCGTATCTACCCGAGGTAACACCCGCGTGGCCGAAGCGGCCAAGCAGGGGTTGGCTTACGGCCTGAACGTCTCCTTCAAAGCCGGTACCGTTACCGGTATGATGTGCGTCGGTCTGGCTCTGCTTGGTGTATCCGGTATCTTTCTCGCTTTCTACGATCCGCACGACCTTTCGCATACCGTACACGTTCTGGTCGGTCTCGGTTTCGGCGGCAGTCTGATCGCCCTGTTCGCCCGGATCGGCGGCGGTATCTTCACGAAGAGCGCCGACGTCGGCGCGGACCTGGTGGGTAAGGTCGAAGCCGGTATTCCCGAAGACGACCCGCGCAACCCGGCGACCATCGCCGACAACGTCGGTGACAACGTCGGTGACTGTGCCGGTATGGCGGCCGACCTGTTTGAGACTTACGCGGTGACGGCCGTCGGCGCGATGTTGCTCGGCTACCTGATTTTCGGTGGTGCTGAATACGTCCTGTATCCGGTAATGCTGGGTGCGGTGGCGATCATCGCCTCTATCATCGGCGTGTTCTTTGTGCGTCTGGGCAAAGACAACAACATCATGGGCGCGCTGTACAGGGGTGTCTGGGTCTCCGCGATTCTGGCGCTTATCGGCTTTTATCCGGTTACCACCTGGATGCTGGGCAGCGCGACGATGTTCTACGCGGCGGTGGTGGGCGTCGTGGCCACCGTGTTGATTATGTATATCACGGACTACTACACGTCCTCCCATTTCCGTCCGGTTAAGTCGATCGCGCACGCTTCGCAGTCCGGGCACGGGACCAACATCATTACCGGCCTGTCGGTAGGTATGGAGTCCGCCGTTCCCCCGACGATGGTGATTGTGGCCGGTATCCTTGCGGCTTACTACGTCGGCGGCGGCGGCGACTACGGCGTATATGCTATCGGTATTGCCTCGATGGCGATGCTGTCTATGACCGGAATGATCGTGGCGCTTGACTCTTACGGCCCGGTTACCGACAACGCGGGCGGTATCGCCGAGATGGCCGAGCTTCCGCCCGAGGTGCGCAACGTGACCGACGCGCTGGACGCTGTCGGCAACACCACCAAGGCGGTCACCAAGGGTTACGCTATCGGCTCGGCGGCCCTGGCGGCCATCGTGCTCTTTGCGGACTACACGAACGCCTTGAAGGAAGCGGCGGAGAAAGCGGGTGCGGTGGTCGAGTATGCTTTCCGTTTGAATGATCCACTGGTGCTCGCCGGCCTGTTCATCGGCGGCGCAATCGTGTTCATGTTCTCGTCGTTGGCCAACGGCGCGGTGGGCCGCGCGGCTTACTCGGTCGTGGAAGAGGTGCGGCGCCAGTTCCGGGAGATCCCGGGTATCATGGAAGGCACCGCGAAGCCGGAGTACGGCCGGTGCGTGGATATCGTGACCAAGCGGGCGCTGAAGGAAATGGTGGTTCCGGGTCTGATTCCGGTAGTTACTACCCTGCTGGTTGGCTTCCTGCTCGGACCGCTGGCGCTGGGCGGCGTGCTGATCGGTGTCATCGTGGTGGGCATCTACATGGCCTGCTTCCAAAATAACTCCGGCGGCGCCTGGGACAACGCCAAGAAGTGGATTGAGGAAGGCATGTACGGCGGCAAGGGCAGTGAAACGCACAAAGCGGCGGTTACCGGCGACACCGTGGGCGACCCGCTGAAGGACACCGCGGGCCCGGCGGTCAACCCGGTCATTAAGGTCGTGAACGTAGTCGCCCTGCTCATTGTACCGCTGGTTTTCCACATCGTGCGGTAAAGAAGCTTTAGGCTAGAAAAGTCCCCCGCCGTTCGGCGGGGGACTTTTCGCGTTCTTTTGGTGGTGGTTGGGGGATGAACGCCGGGCTGGTGAGTTAGACTAGTGTCTACTGAAAAACGTGCTTGGTGTGCGCCGGGGCATTATTGGAGGTTTAGACTAAGCATAATCGAGCAAAGGAGCGGGGCCTAATGGTGCGCTGCAAGGTGCTGATCATGGGGGCCGCGGGCCGCGACTTCCACAACTTCAACGTTTATTTCCGAGACAAACCGGAATACGAGGTGGTGGCCTTTACCGCCGCCCAGATTCCGGATATAGAGGGTCGCATCTACCCTGCGCCACTGTCGGGGGAACTATACCCCCAGGGTATTCCGGTTTTTGCCGAAGAGGATTTGCCCCGGCTGATCCGCGAGTATGAAATCGACCAGGTTGTCTTTGCTTACAGCGATGTATTGCACACATATGTGATGAGCTGGGCTTCCCTGGCCCTGGCCTGTGGGGTAGACTTTCGCCTGATGGGGCCGCGCACCACAATGATCCGTTCCCGGGTCCCGGTGGTGGCGGTGACGGCTGTGCGTACCGGGGCCGGAAAGAGCCAGACCACGCGCCGGGTGGCCGAAATTCTGACCGGCGCCGGACGGAAGGTGGTAGTGGTACGCCACCCTATGCCCTACGGCATCCTGGCGGAACAAGCCGTGCAGCGGTTTGCAGATTATACTGATATGGACCGGCACAACTGTACCATTGAGGAGCGGGAAGAGTATGAACCGCATATCGACCGTGGGAACGTGGTTTATGCCGGCGTGGATTACGAGACCATTCTTCGCCAGGCCGAGACCGAGGCGGATGTGGTGCTCTGGGACGGCGGGAATAACGACCTGCCCTTCTATGTCCCCGACCTGCACATTGTGGTCGTTGACCCGCACCGGCCTGGTCACGAGGTGTCCTACCATCCGGGAGAAACAAACCTCCGGATGGCGCATGTAGTGGTGATCAATAAGGTGGATTCGGCCAGCCCGGCGGACGTGGCCGCGGTACGGGAGAACATCCGGTGCCTGAATCGGCGGGCGGTGGTGGTGGAGGCCGACTCGCCGGTGACGGTGGACGATCCCGAAGCGGTGCGGGGCCGGCAGGTGCTGGTGGTGGAAGACGGGCCGACCCTGACCCACGGCAACATGGCCTTTGGGGCCGGGTTATTGGCTGCCCGCCGGCACGGGGCGGCAGGGATTGTTGACCCCCGGCCCTTCGCGGTGGGCTCTATCCGGGATACCTTTGCGAAGTACGGTCAGCTCACCCGGGTGCTTCCGGCCATGGGCTACGGTGACCAGCAAATTCGGGAACTGGAAGAAACAATTAACCGTGTTCCGGCCGAACTGGTCGTGATCGGTACGCCCGTGGACCTGCGCCGGGTGCTCACCCTCAACAAGCCGGCCGTGCGCGTGCGGTATGAGCTGTTCGAAAGAGGCAAACCGGACCTCGAAGACATCATTGCGGAGCGCATCCTCCGGAGCTAGCCGGTGATTTCAGGCTGTACGCGGGGCAGGGTGATACGGAAGGTGGTGCTTGCTGCCGAGGAGTGAGCTTCTATTGTGCCGCCGTGGTTGCGGATCACTTCGTAGGAGATGGACAAGCCCAGGCCGGTACCGTGGTTTTGGTTGTGAAAAAAGGAACAGATATCTCGTCCAGCTACTCGGCCGGGATGCCGTGACTGGTATCGATGACGGACAGGTACACCTTGTTTCCGGCAGCCTGGGCTTCCACCTGGCGGGAGGCCGGCCCGTTTGGTTGAGAGTGTGGTGCCTAAATGAAATATTGCAGTATGTATTGTAAGGCGAGGAAGGTGACGATGGTGCCTAGAATGCCCTTAATCAGACGGTCGGGCATGTATTTTTGCAGGTGCGCGCCGATGTAGGTGCCCAAAAGCCCACCAACGCCGAACAGGATGCCCAGCGTCCAGTCGGGGGCGATTGCCGCCTGGGTACCAACGGGGGTGAAGGCTAGACCAGTGAAAAAGATTACCCCGGCGATCGAGGTAAGCAAGGTACCGGCCAATGCCGCGCCGGCCACCGTGTATATTGGCAGGCCGAGTACCGAGGCGCAGAACGGGGCGATGATCGCGCCGCCGCCGATGCCGTAGATGCCGCCGACGATCCCGACTACCAGGGCCAGCGTGAAGATGGCCACGGTGCCGAACGCATACCGTTCACCCCAAAACTCGTATTCGATCCGGCGCAGCGAGACCACGTGGGTTTTCACTACCGCGTCTGCCGGAAGACCGGCGGCGATCCGGGCCTTTTGCGCCGTTTGTACCCGCTGCACCTGCTCCTGGAACCTCTTGTGCATCGCATTGATTTGGGTTTTGCTCTGCTGGTGACAGGGGGTCAGTTCGTAAAGCAGCCGCAAGCCCAAGTACAGGAGGACCAATCCCACAAACAGCTTAAAGGCACGGGGATCGGGTAGATAGTAAATCCGGATCAGGGCGCCGGCGAAGACACCGGGCAGCGTGCCCACCACCACAATCCAGGTCAGCGGCCAGGCCATTCGCCCCTCTTTGATGTACCGGTAGAGCCCCCCCGGAATGGCCACGATATTGTAGATGAGGTTGGTCGGACTGACTGCGGGACTGGTGAAACCGAGTATGCTTACCTGAAAAGGCAGGAGCATAAAGGCGCCGGAAACCCCGGCGGGGGTGGTCGCGCAGGCCACCAGGAAGGCCACCAACGGGGGAAAGAGTGGAAACACTTCTACTCCGGATACCGGGAATACGACGGTGGGTAACGACCCCACAACCCGTCCCTCCCCATGTAATTATGTGCTAGCAAAATCTAAGTGCATCCTGCAAAGAGCTTTCCATAAATCCTGCGATGGAACAATACGGCTTTGAAAGACTTCTCCAACCTTTTCTCAGAAGGCTAGTATTGGGATCAATCCGGATTGCTCGAGGATCTGCTGGCCAGCGCAACTGATTAACAGATCCAGGAGGGCTTGCGCCAGTTCCGGGTTGCGGGTGCCTTTGGTTCGGGCAACTTGGCAGACGGGCAAAGACGTGCAAGGCCTGTTCGCCGGCGGGGGTCAGATGGTAAAGCCGCCTTGCCGGGCCGGAATGCCCGGTCTCCCAGTGGGACGCCACCAACTGTTCCTCTTCCAGGCGGCGCAGGTTCCGGTAAATGGTGGCTGGGTCGGCGTCGCCTTCCTGTAAGCCCATATCGTGGAGACGTTGAATTAATTCGTAACCGTGGGCCGGTTTGCGGTACAGCAGGAAAAGCACGCAGGGCCAGGTAAGCTTTTCCGTATGCGCCTGCAATAGGGTCAGATCTTCAATCTGGCGGTGACCCTTATTGTCCTTTGCATCCATGTGCTGTTCTCCCTAAAGAGATTTGGTTCAGTCATAGACATACCACATGATTGGGTGTAGGCACAACATAGCAAATTAGTGCTGGCAGTCGGTAGACAGGCAAAAAACATCTTGGGTTTTGGTCAGCTAACTGACAGAACGAGACTCGGATTGTGACTACTATAACATATATCCAGGTTTTTTTGGGCCTATGGCAAAGAACAGAATCAGTTTATGGGTGCTGTTCCAAATGGTCGGGGGTATGATGGTTGGGTAATGCGGTTAGTTGCGCGCGGCTTAAGCGAATCGTTGGCTTTGGTTCATTTTTGAACAAAGGGGCGGGGTAGAACAATGAAGGTAGCATTGGTAACCGAAAACGGGCGGGTCGCCGGGCGTTACGGGCGCTGTTCGGAGTTGGTGTTAGTGAACATTGAGGGAAAGCGGGTCCTTGAATGGGATGAGTTTCCCTGTCCGGGATCGCAACCCGGTCTGTTGGCCTCTTTTCTTTCCGAGCATGGGGTGACCTGGTTGATTGCCGGTGAGCTGGAAGCGGAAACTAAAGATCTCCTGCGGGCTCGGGGTGTGAAGTCTTTGACCGGCGTGGAGGGCCCCTTGGAAAAGGTGCTCTGGGCCTTTCTGGAGGGCAGCCTGCGTAGTGAAGGCTCCACGGAGGCCCGGTTCGCGGGCGGTGCCGGCCGCTAGAACATATCCGCAAAGGGTGTTTTTGCGCATAATCGACATTTGGTGTAAAATTATAGTAACAGCCTGGTGGCGGAAATTCCGGACGAGGATTTGACTGCATTATGTTACAGAAAGCCGTCCACATGTGTTTTGCTTGCAGTCCGGACAACCCTATCGGCTTGAAGCTGGTGTTTGAGGATGAGGGTGAGGTCTGCCGCACCCGTTTTGTACCCGGCGTGGAGCACCAGGGCTGGACCGGACGCATCCACGGGGGCATCCTGGTCACCCTGCTGGATGAGACCATGGCCCAACTGCTGTACCGGCGGGGGCAGACGGCGGTAACCGCTGAGCTGACGGTGCGTTTCAAACGGCCTGTTCCGGTAGGCCGAACGCTGGTGGCAGAGGCGCGCCAGGTGGGGGGGGCGCGGCCGCCTGATCGAAGTCGAGGCCCGGGCATATTTTGATGACCGCACGGTTGTGGCCGAGGCCCGGGCCAAGTTTTTGAAAGTGCCCCTGGATTCTATAGATGATGATAATGAGTAGCTGACGGTTTTGCCTGCCGTTGGGCAAAGGTGCTTTGCCGGCGGCATATTGCCGTTTTCGGGGTTAGCTACGGGTTGGGCGGCGACAAATATGGTAAGAATTATAAATGAGTAATGGGGGTTTGATCGTGAATCGCGAGGAAGCGCTAGCCTTGCTGAAAAAAAATCTGCCGAACAAGAATCTTCAGAAGCATTGTCTGGCCACGGAGGCCGTTATGCGGCGGTTGGCCCGGCACTTTGGCGAGAACGAGGAACTGTGGGGTCTCGCCGGGCTCCTGCACGACATCGATTACGAACGGACGAAGGATGACCCCGACCGGCACAGCCTGGAAGGGGCGGCGATGCTGGAGGCCTTGGGGCTGCCGCCGGAGGTCGTCTACGCGGTGAAGGTGCATAACGAGCGTCACGGCCTGCCCAGGCAAAGCTTACTGGACAAGGCGCTTTACGCCGTCGATCCACTGACCGGCTTCATTGTTGCCGGGGCGTTGATCCGCCCGGAAAAAAGCCTGGCGGCCGTGGACGTGCCTTTTTTACTCAATCGTTTCAAGGAGAAAGCTTTTGCCCGGGGGGCGAACCGGGAACAGATGCAGACCTGCACGGAATTGGGTTTGACTCTGGACCAGTTCATCGCCCTGGGTCTGGAAGCCATGCAGCATCAGGCTAAGGAGTTGGGTCTCTAGGTTTTCATGGTTAACAAGAACGAAATAGTCAATTATATGCGTAAAGCTGCCTACCGGCCGCTGACCGAGGAGGAGTTGTTCCGGGTCTTCGGCGTGACAAAGAGGGGATCCAAAAGGTTCAAAAAGCTTTTGCAGGAATTGGAGACCGAAGGACTGATTTACCGGACCCGCGCCGCCCGTTACGGTCTGCCCGAAAAGATGAACCTGGCGGTGGGGCGGCTCCAGGGTAACCCCCGCGGTTTTGGCTTTTTGATTTGCGACGACCGGCAACAGCCCGATGTTTTCGTACCCGCCTCCGGTTTGAACGGGGCCATGCACGGCGACCGGGTGGTGGTACGGGTCAGCCCGGGTCGAAACGGCAAGCGCGAGGGTGAGGTTGTCAAAATCCTTCATCGTGCCAACGCGCGGGTAGTGGGGACCTTTCAGCGCCGGCAGAATTACGGATATGTGGTGTGCGATGAACCCCGGCTACCCCACGACGTTTTTATTCCGCGCGGCCAACTGAACGGTGCCCAAACCGGCGATAAAGTGGTGGCCGCCATTACGGCCTGGCCCGATAAGCGCCGCGGTCCGGCGGGCCGGATTGTGGAGGTGTTGGGTCCGGCCGATGCTCCGGGGATGGATCTGGTGGTGCTGTGCCGCCGGTTTGGTCTGCCGGATGGTTTTCCGGACCGGGTGCAGGCCGCCGCCGCACAAATACCCGGGAAGGTTATCCCCCAGGATCTGGAGGGCCGCCGGGATCTGCGGGACTGGACCATCGTGACCATTGACGGCGAGGACGCCAAGGATCTGGACGATGCGGTCAGCTTGACCTCCCTGCCCGGCGGTTTGTACCGGCTCGGGGTGCATATCGCCGATGTCGGTTATTACGTTCCTGAAGGGAGTCCGCTGGATCAGGAGGCTCTGGAAAGGGGCACGAGCGTTTACCTTCCGGGGATGGTGATCCCCATGCTCCCCGAGCGCCTGTCCAACGGCATCTGCAGTTTGAACCCCGGAGTTGACCGGTTGGCCTTGTCGGTGCTCATGGACATTGACCGCGGGGGTGAGGTCATCCGGTACGAGGTTTTCCCGTCCGTGATCCGAACGGTGGCGCGCCTGACTTACACCACGGTCCGCCAGATCCTGGCCGACGGGGACGAGGAGATGAGGGCGCGCTACCGGGAGCTGGTGCCCATGCTGTGCCGGATGAAGGATCTGGCGCTGGTTCTCCGGACGCGCCGGTTCCGCCGCGGCGCAATTGATTTCAACCTCCCGGAAACCAAGGTGATTCTGGATGCGCGCGGCCGGGTGGCCGACCTGGTCAAGGTGGAGCGCACCGTTGCCGAACAGCTCATCGAGGAGTTTATGCTGCTGACCAACGAGGTGGTGGCCCGGCATCTGCATCGCTTGGAGGTTCCTTTCCTGTACCGGGTGCACGAGAAGCCTGACGGGGAAAAGCTGGAGGGGTTACAGGTTTTGTTGCAAACCCTGGGCTATAGCATCCCCGGTTTTCCGCGGGTCCGACCCGGCGCGCTGCAGCACATTTTGGACCAAGTGGCCGGCAAGAAAGAGGAGCGGCTGGTCAACGCGGTGACGCTCCGGGCGATGCAGCAGGCGCACTACAGCATGGAGCGGCTGGGCCACTTCGGTTTGGCCTCCCGGGATTACACCCACTTTACCTCACCGATTCGCCGTTATCCCGATCTGGTTAACCACCGGATCTTGCGCGAGGTTTTGGCCGGGGGCGGCGCTATGAGCGAGAAGCGGAAGCAGGCCTTGCAGAACATCCTGCCCGCCGTTGCCCAGCATGCTTCGGAACGGGAACGGCGGGCGGTGGAAGCAGAACGGGAGGCGGTGGACGGCTATAAGGTGGCTTACATGCAAAACCTGGTCGGGGAGAGCTTCCCGGGGATCATCAGCGGGGTCACCAACTTCGGGATGTTTGTGGAACTGGAGAACACGGTAGAGGGCATGGTTAGCCTTACCAGCATGACCGATGACTATTACCTCTTCGATCCGGCCGGTTTCCGGCTGGTGGGCCAGCGTACCCGCAAGGTGTACCGGTTGGGGGATCAGGTGACCGTCAAGGTGGTCCGGGCGAGCGTTGCGGAGCGTCAGATCGACTTCGTCTTGGCCGAAGCCGAGCCGTAACGGGCTTGAGGATTACCCTCCGGCGTAGTGGGGTTACTTCGAGAATTGTTGCCTGATCTTTTCCTTGACATTGAAAAACTGGCTGCATTAAAATGTGAGTGTATGACTTCAAACCCGGAAATAGTTTGTATTCGTGGTTTTATCCGTGCAGGAGGGTAATGATCGTGAAAACTTACATGGCCAAGGCCGGAGAATTGGAACGCAAATGGCTGGTGCTGGATGCGGCCGGTAAACCGCTGGGCCGGCTGGCAACCGAAGCTGCTTATTTGCTCCGGGGTAAGCATAAGCCCACCTTCACCCCCCACGTGGATTGTGGGGATCACGTGATCATCATCAACGCCGCGAAGGTGGTGCTAACGGGCAACAAGCTCCGTGATAAAATCTACTACCGCCATTCCCGCTATCCGGGCGGGCTGAAGGCTATGGATTACCGTACCTTCCTGGCTCGGAAACCGGAAGAGGCGGTGCGTAAAGCGGTGGTCGGCATGCTTCCCCACAACCGGCTGGGGGCGAAGATGGCCAAAAAACTGAAGGTTTACGCCGGACCCGACCACCCGCATAAAGCACAGCAGCCTCAAGTCTGGCAACCCGTAAAAGGAGGGAGAGACTAAAGATGGCGCAAGTCCAGTTTTACGGCACCGGAAGACGGAAGAACGCCATCGCCAGGGTGTTTCTTACTCCGGGTACGGGGCGCATCACGGTCAACGGCCGAGAACTGGGCCGTTATTTGGGTCGGGACACTCTGGAAATGATTGTCAGGCAGCCGTTGGAAGCTACGGGTACGCTCGGCAAGTTTGACGTGCGCGCTACCGTCACCGGCGGCGGCGTTAGTGGCCAGGCCGGCGCGCTCAAACTCGGTATCGCCCGGGCGCTGGTCCAGGCCGACCCCAACTTGCGGCCGGTTCTGAAAAAAGCTGGCTTTCTCACCCGTGACCCCCGGATGGTGGAAAGAAAGAAGTACGGGCTCAAGAAGGCCCGCCGCGCACCCCAGTTTTCCAAACGCTAAAGAACATAAAGCCCCCTCACGACGCATATTCCTTACCGAGAGTGTGTTTTCCGAGGGGGTTTCTCTATGCCGGTCTGGATTGGTGTATACCGCCTTGGTCTGCGCCATTTGCTGGTACTGGCCTTAATCTTGATGGTCTTATTTGGTTTTGCGCAGACCTACCGGGCGCTAAATCACCACCTGGAGCAGCGAACTACGGCCGCCTTGTCTTGGGTTTTAGCCGGCAAAGTGATCGTGGTCGACGCCGGCCATGGCGGTATTGATACCGGCGCAGGTTCCGGTCCGGTCGCCGAAAAGGACGTTAACCTGGCGGTTGCCCTGAGGCTTGCCGAGTATCTGCGTCAGGCCGGCGCCACCGTACACCTAACCAGGGACGGCGACCAGCGTATGGGCAGCCGCTACCGGGAGGACCTTGCCCTCCGGGTGAAACTGGCCGAGGATAATCAGGCTGACCTCTTTATCAGTATCCACGCCAACAGCTATCCTCGAAACCCCAGTCAGCGCGGGGCCCAGACCTTTTCCCAGGCCGGCGCTGAAGAAGCCGCTAAGTTGAGCCAGGCGATCATGGCGGAGATTGTGCGCTTACTCGGGAATACCGATCGCAAGCCAACACAGGGTGACTTTTATATCGGGCGGAACACCAGCATGCCTGCCGTGATCGTGGAAATTGGTTTTGTGACCAATTCCAGGGAATTCAAGCTGCTGCAGGATCCGGCTTATCAGGACCGGATGGCCTTTGCTATCTTCTCCGGCATTGTAAAATACCTGGCCGAGCAGGCTACCCCCACCGTCAGGTGGGTGGACGAAAAGATCATCGAGACTTTCCTCCGTGAAAAACCGAAAACCCTGGCCCCCTAATATTGTTGATTTAAAAATCAGAAACCGTTTCGGAGCAGGAGGAATCAGGAAGTCCCGAGCCGAAAGAAAGATAGATAGTAAGAAGCCATCGGGCTGGGAGTTGTTATTATCCGTAAGGCGTTTTTTCTGCTGGCTTTTGTTGCGGTCGGGCTCTGGAGCGCCGTGGCCTTCGCCGAAGCCGGTGCGGCCGTGGACTACGAACCGCTGCGTGAGGAGTTGGCGGCTTTCCTGGACGGAAGGGCGGGGGAGTACGGCTTTTTCTTTGAGGACCTGCGCACCGGCTCAACCTTTGGCTATAACGCCCGGGCGTCTTTCCACGGGGCCAGCACTTTCAAGGTTCCGCTCAACCTATACCTGTTTGGGGAAATCGCCGCCGGGCGGGTAAACCCCAATCTGTACCTCACCTACCGGGAGACGCACTATGAAGGCGGTACCGGCTATCTCCACCTGAAGCCGTTCGGCAGTTCCTTCCGCATCGAGCGGCTGGCGCGGGATTCCATTGTATACAGCGATAATGTGGCCACCAACATGCTTCTGGGCTACCTGGGCCGAAGCAACGTGGTGGCCTTTATGCGCGGGCTTGGCGCTACCGCCGTCAGCGACCGGGACAATGTGACCTGTGCGGAAGATCTGGCCCTTTATTTTCGCGCCGTACTGGCCTTTGCCGGGGAGCAGCCGGAACACGGGGAGCGTCTCCTGAGTTATTTGCGCAACACAGTGTACCGGGACCGGATTCCGGCCGCTTTACCCCCGGGTATCCCGGTGGCGCACAAGACCGGCAACTGGCCGGCACAGGGAAGCTGGCACGACGGCGGGATCGTTGAACATCCATACCGACCTTACATCATCGTGGTCCTGAGCCGGAATGCGCCGGGCTACAGTTACGCGTGCGCGACGATACGGGAGGTCTCCCGGCGGGTGTATGCTTACCAGGATGACCCCTTTTACCGTTTGACGGTCGAGGTGGACGGGGAGCCGGTCGTTCTTTCCGGGGTGCTGAACCGGGACGGGCGGTTTCTGGTACCGGTGCGGGGGTTTGTGGATTTTCTACCGGGTTATGCCGTACAGTGGTTACCCGCGGAAAGAGCCGTCCGGATCCTGGGGGCCGGAGAGGAGGTCTTGCGCCTGGATGCGGACAGCGGCTTGGTCCTGTACGGCGGACGGTCGTATCTCCCCCTGCGCCGGCTCGGCGAAGAATTGGGGTACGCGGTATCCTGGGATGCGGATAGAGCCATGGTGCAGCTTGTCACCCGTACCCTCCCGGAGCAGGGTCCTGGTGGCGTTGAGGAGCTTGTATGAACCGGAAGGTGCTGCCGCCTGAGCCTGATGAGGGTGCGCCACCGGCCTGAATTTTGGTCCAAGGTCTTGAAAAAACACTTTTTTGGGGCTAAAATGTTTTTAACCAATTAGTCTGGAGGGTACAATCGCAATGCTGGAATGGAAAAACCCAAGTATGTTTTTGTTTATCGGTCTGGCCGTTTTCTGCTACATAATGGTCATCGTCATGAGTTAAGCGGTCTGAGATTGCACCGGGGCCAAGGTTCCAGCAATATACTTGCCATTGTGGGGTTTTTCCTAGATGATAAACGCCAAGGTTGGCGTTTTTGCTTTTTCAGGGTGCCAAACGATGATTCTTCCGACCAAGTTGCTTACCATGGTGCTCTTGCACAGGCGACTGTCGATTCGGAGAACGGAAGGGTTTTGACACCGTTAGGCGAACTACCAAGCATAATGGCATAATGTACACCGCCTGGACGGCATAATGGGTAATGTGCAGGGAATATCGGGGGGATGCCGATGCTGGTAGCCCGTCTGGAACTGGGCACACTGCACTGCCGTCTCTGTTTTGACGGCAAGCATACTTTCCTGGATGACGACGCACCCGAGGAAATCAAGGCCCGGGTGGAGCCCTACTTAAGCCAAACCCTGGAATACAAGACACGTACCTGGGTCGACGGGGAAAAGGTGGTAGAAGTGCACCAGGTAGCGCCCGGAACGCGTGATCATTTCAGCGTGTTGGTCTGGCACTATCTGCCCCACCGGGCGCGTGTGCGGGTATCGGTGGTGAAGAATGAAGGGGACGGCGAGGCAGACGTTACGCCCGCCGCCGCCGAAGAGTAAAACGCGACCCGGAGCGTCTACTTGCGGCGGCGCTCCTCTTCTTCGTCTTCATAAGGTACCGGAATAAACTGCACCGACGGACGGCGTTGGCCGGGTTGGGGATACATTTCCATCAGCCGGTATACGTCGCGGGACAGCCCGGTAGTAACCGGCAGGCCCAGGGCTTGCAATTTCTCCGCGGTGATTGGATAGTCGTGCGTCCACTGGCCGGAGGCAAGGGTATAGGCCACCTCCCGCGCGGTGGACGCCTCCATTTTGCGTGCCAACAGGTGGTAGGCGAAGTCTTCCACCTGTCGCAGAGCCTTGGACGAGATATCGGCCATGAACAGGGTACGGTCGGACACCCGTTCCTTGCCTTTGATGCGTACGGCCTCGACAATGGAGGCCGCCGGGAGTTGCCCCAACTGGGGGTCGATGGGGCCGAGCACCGCGTTTTCGTCCATGATGATCTCGTCGGCGGCCAGGGCGATCAGCGTGCCTCCGGACATGGCGAAGTGGGGCACCATGACCGTGACCTTGGCCGGATGCCGGAGCAGAGCGCGGGCGATCTGTTCGGCGGCCAGTACCAGCCCGCCCGGCGTATGCACCACCAAATCGATGGGCAGGTTCGGAGGGGTCAGGCGGATGGCCCGCAGAACCTGCTCGGAATCTTCGACATTGATGAAACGGGTCAGCGGGATGCCGAAGAGGCTGATCAATTCCTGCCGGTGAATCAAGGTAATCAGGCGGGAGCCGCGCGCTTTTTCGATTTTACGGATCAGTTTAATCCGTGCTTTGTGAATCTGGCGCTGTCGGACCACCGGTAAAAGCGCGGTCAGGATCAGCAGGATCCAGAAGATTTCAAAAGGAGTGATGCCCACGGCGGCCCTCCTCAGCGTTCGGTTTCCCACTCTCCGAGGAATTTCGTTAGCGCCTGTTCCTCCGGGATGTGATAAGATGTTGTTTGTATATTCTGTGCGACCGGGCCGTTTTTTACCCCGGGCGTGTTCCTTATTCTTCGGAAGGTGACCGGTTTGTCTCTCGAGATGATCTTTCTAACCTCGCTGATTGTGGGATTGACCGGGGCGATGGTGCCCGGGCCCCTCCTTACCGTAACTATCGCCGAAAGCGCCCGGTGCGGTTTCCGGGCCGGCCCGCTTCTGATCGCCGGACACGGCATCCTGGAGGCCGTTCTGGTCGTGGCTCTCACGACCGGGCTGGCGACGTTCCTGGTGCGGACCGAGGTGACTGCCGTCATCGCTACCGTGGGCGGTAGCTTTCTGCTTTGGATGGGCTTCACCATCGGCCGGGATGCACTCTTGGGCCGGGTCGAACTGGCGGTGGCCCGTGAACCCCGGGCGAGACCGGAGCGCCCGGCGCGTCAGTTCAACGGCACGGCGCGGCTGCTGGGCTTGGGAATTGTTACTAGCCTCTCCAATCCGTACTTCACCCTTTGGTGGGCGACCATCGGTCTGAGTTACATTACCCTTTCGCTGGAGCGCGGTATTGCTGGTTTAGCCGCCTTTTACACGGGGCATATCCTGGCCGATTTGGCCTGGTACTGCCTGGTGGCCGGAGCTGTGGTCGGAAGCGGGCGCTTTTTAACTCCGGTTATATACCGGGGCGTTTTGGCGGTGTGTGGCTCCTTCCTGGTGTTTCTGGGGGTTTACTTTATTTACAGCGGGCTGGTAAAAAGTTTGTTGCTGGGGTAGAATAATCCAGATAATCGCCATCGGGGGAGGCCAGAGCTATGGGTGTGGTATTGTGTGGTATCGTGCCCCATCCGCCGGTGATGGTACCGGAGGTGGGTGGTCCGAGGGCGGCGGAGACCGCGGCCTCCCAGGAGGCCTTGCTGGAGTTGGGCCGCCGGATTACGGCGGTCGGTGCCGAAACCTTGGTGCTGATTACACCCCACGGGTCGGTGTTCGGTGACGCTGTGGGCTTGTGCTTTACGCTCCGGTTGCGGGGGGATTTGGCCCACTTCGGTGCTCCGGAGGTCGTTTTTGACCTGCCGAACGACCTGGAACTGGCGGCTGCTATCCGTGCGAAGAGCGAGGTCTTCGGTTTGGCCACGGTGGCAGTGGACGAAAAAGCAGCCCGCATTTACGGGCGGCAAGCAGCGACCGTTCTTGATCACGGGGTGACGGCGCCCCTGTACTGGCTGCGGCGGGCGGGCGTAGAGCTGCCGATGGTGGCGGCGGGTATTTGTTATCTGCCGCGCACCCGGTTATACCTTTTCGGCCGGGTCGTAAGGGATGCGGCCGAAGCCTTGAATAGGAAGGTAGTCCTGGTGGCCAGCGGCGACCTGTCCCACCGGCTTACCCCCGACGCACCCGCCGGGTACAGTCCGCGGGGCCGGGAATTCGACGCCCTGGTGGTCGACCTGCTCCGGAAGGGAGACGTCCGGGGCATGCTGACCCTGGATGAGAACCTCGCCGAGGAAGCCGGGGAGTGCGGTTTGCGACCGATCATCATGATGCTGGGCGCGCTGGACGGCCTGGATTTCCGGCCGGAGGTGCTTTCTTACGAGGCTCCCTTTGGTGTGGGCTACACGGTGGCCGTATTTACCCCCGGTGAACCGCACGCGGGTCGGAGCAAGAGCGGTGAGCCGCAGGAAAACCATGCCCGCGATGGGAAAGACAGCCGTGCGGGAGAGAGTTATTTGGTGCGGTTGGCCCGGGAGCGGGTAGAAAGCCTTTTTAGGCGCAATCCCGACCGTCCGGTGGTGGGAGATGCGCCGCCGGAGTTTCGGCGGCCCGCCGGGTGTTTTGTTTCTATTAAGAAGCACGGCCGCCTGCGGGGTTGCATCGGGACCATTGAGCCGACGATGCCCACCGTTGTTGAAGAGGTGTTACAAAACGCCGTGGCCGCGGCACGCCACGACCCGCGTTTCCCGCCGGTGCGCCGGGACGAACTCGACGAACTGGAGTACACGGTGGACGTACTTTCGCCGTTGGAACCGGTGGACGATCTTTCCACCCTGGACCCCAAGAAGTATGGGGTGTTGGTCACCCACGACGGTCGTTCGGGGGTGCTGTTGCCCGACCTGGAGGGCGTGGATACGGTGGAAAAGCAGTTGGCCATTTGCCGCGAAAAGGCCGGCCTACCCCCGGACGCTCCGGTGACCGTTTACCGGTTCACCGTTACACGGTACACCTGATCTTGGTAACACAACACGGAGACCAGAAAGCGCCTGCTTTTTTGTAGTTAGTTTCTGCTGAATCTGGTTTTAAGGAAGGGATGGGCCGTTGCGCCGCGCGGAGTTTTTCGTTGCCGATCCCGAAAGCCGGAAGGTCACTTGTCACCTCTGTCCCAACCGCTGCGTGATCAGGGATCAGAAAACCGGCGCCTGCCGGGTGCGCCGGAACGCGGACGGCGTGCTCTACACCGTAAATTACGGAAGGGTATCTTCCTACGGCATGGATCCGATAGAGAAAAAGCCTCTGTACCATTTTTATCCGGGACACCAGATCCTTTCTCTAGGTACGGTGGGCTGCAACCTGCACTGCCGCTTTTGCCAGAACTGGGAAATAGCGCATCAGGAACCGTCGACCGTGCGGGTGACCCCCCGCGAAGTGGTGGAGTTGGCCCGGGGACGGGACCCAACCTGTGTCGGCATCGCTTACACCTATTCCGAGCCCCTGGTCTGGTATGAGTTCGTGTACGATACCGCCGTGGTGGCCCGCGAGGCCGGGCTGAAAAACGTATTGGTCACCAACGGCTTCGTTGAGCAGGAACCACTGGAAAAACTGTTACCCTACGTGGACGCCATGAACATCGACGTCAAGGCCTTCACTGACGACTTTTACCGCCGGCTGTGCGCGGGCCGGCTGGACCCGGTCCGGCGCACGGTGGAGGTGGCCGTCCGGCACTGCCACGTGGAGCTTACTACTTTACTGGTTACCGGTGAGAACGACAGCCCCGTGGAAATCCGGGAACTGGCGGCTTGGATTGCCGGCCTGGACCCGGAGATTCCGCTACACCTGTCGCGTTATTTTCCCAACTACCGCTTAGATCTGCCGCCCACGCCGCTGGAAACCATGCACCGCGCCCGGGAAATCGCCCGGGAAAAGCTGGCTTACGTCTACCTGGGCAACGTCTGGGACGCGGAGGCCGGCAATACCTATTGCCCGCGCTGCCAAAAGAAAGTGATTGAGCGGGCCGGCTACATCATCCGTGAGTTGCACCTGAAAGAAGGCAACCGCTGCGCGCACTGCGGCTACGCCCTAAAAATTGTCGGCCAGGCGCGAGTGACCGATCGCTAAGACCACTACCGGGTAGTGGCTAATTATATTGTAAAAAAGCACCCTCCGGGGTTGAATAATTAATCACGGTTCTGTATAATTATGAACATTACTTTGGGGGGTGGCGAGTTGATCAAGGTTGGGATTATCGGGTCTACCGGCTATACCGGCGCGGAATTGGTGCGGCTTCTGTCCCGTCACCCGCAAGCCCGAATCGTCGGACTGACCTCCCGTACTTACCGCGGCGAGCCTTACTGGCGCGTATACCCACATCTTAAGGGATACACTGACCTCAGCTGCGAGGAACTGGATCTGCCCCAACTGGTCGCCCGGGCGGACGTGATTTTCACCGCCCTGCCGCACGGCCATTCCATGGGGGTGGCGCCGGAGGTGGTTTCCCGGGGCAAGAAACTGATTGACCTGGGGGCCGACTTCCGGTTCAGCGCCCGGGAAACTTACGAGACCTGGTATCAGGTGCCCCACACGGCGGCAGACCTGCTGGCGCGCACGGTATACGGGCTGCCCGAGATTAACCGGGATGCCATCCGCGGCGCCGACCTGGTGGCCAATCCCGGCTGTTACCCCACGGCCTCCATCCTGGGCCTGGCGCCCCTGTTGGTCAAAGGTCTCATTGATACCCGCGAGATTGTGATCGACGCCAAGTCCGGGGTTTCGGGCGCGGGGCGGGGATTTTCCCTGAAGACCCACTTTTCCGAGACTAACGAGAACTTCCAGGCTTACGGTGTGGCGGTGCACCGCCATACGCCGGAGATCGAGGAACAGCTGAGCCGGCTGGCGGGGGCGGCGATCACCGTATCCTTTACGCCCCACCTGGTGCCTATGGTGCGGGGCATCCTGGCCACGATCTACACCAGGCCGGCGGTTTTGCCGGGGGCGGATGAGCTCTACGAATTGTATGCCGATTTTTACCGTGATGAGCCGTTCGTACGCGTGCTGCCGCCGGGTGTATGGCCCCAGACCAAGGCGGTGGCCGGCACCAACCACTGTGATATCTCCCTGGTGCCGGACCCGCGCACCGGCCGGATCGTCATTCTGTCGGCTATCGATAACCTGGTGAAGGGTGCTTCCGGTCAGGCGGTTCAGAACATGAACCTGATCTTTGGCCTGGACGAAGCCACCGGGCTGCTTGGTCCCGGTTTGTATCCGTAGGAGGGTGAAAAGGTGACTTTGGATTTGGAGTGGCTGGATGACGGCGGCATAACTGCCGCCGCGGGATTTCAGGCCAGCGGGATACACGCCGGGTTGAAGCGGAACAAGAAAGACCTGGCGCTCGTTTTTTCGGATGTACCGGGAAGCGCCGCCGGGGTATTCACCACCAACCGGGTCAAGGGTGCGCCCTTGTTGGTTTCCATACCCCGGGTGCGGGCGGGCCGCTTGCAGGCCATCGTCGCTAACAGCGGCAACGCCAACACCTGCAACGGGCCGGGTGGCGTCGAGGATGCCCTGGCCATGGGCCGCCGGACCGCCGAGGTGTTGAACATTCCGGAAGAGATGGTGCTGGTGGCTTCCACCGGTGTCATCGGACAGCGGCTGCCGCTGACCCTGATCGGGGCGGGTATCCCGGAGGCAGCGGCGCGGCTGAGCCGCGCGGGCGGCTCCGACGCCGCCGAGGCCATCATGACCACCGATACCGTGCCCAAGCAGGCCGCACTGCGGTTGGCGCTGGCCCCCGGGGAGCCGCCGGTCACCATCGGCGGCATGGCCAAGGGTTCGGGCATGATCCATCCGAACATGGCGACCATGCTGGCTTTCATCAGCACCGATGCCGCCGTCGCGGCGGCCGACCTGCAGAAGGCCCTGCGTTTGGCGGTGGACCGGACCTTCAACATGATCAGTGTGGACGGCGACACGAGCACCAACGATATGGTGGTAGTGCTGGCCAACGGCCGGTCGGGGGCACCGGTGCTGCTTCCCGGCACCGACCGGTTCGACCGGTTTCGGGAGGCGCTGACCGCCCTTTGTGCCCGCTTGGCCCGGGCCATCGCCCGTGACGGGGAAGGGGCCACCCGGCTGCTGGAGGTGCGGGTGAAGGGGGCGCGCACCGAACACGATGCTCGTTTGGCGGCCCGCGCCATCACCGCTTCCAGCCTCGTAAAGACCGCCGTTTTCGGCAATGACGCCAACTGGGGGCGAATTATCTGTGCCGCCGGCTACTCGGGTGCGGCCTTTGACCCCGAGCGGTTCGACATTTACCTGGGCGACCTGCCGGTGGCCCGGGACGGCCAGGGCCTGGATTTTGACGAGCGGCGGGCCAGCCAGTTGCTGGCCCGGGACCCCGTGGTAGTGACGGTGGATTTCCGGGAAGGCGACGGGACGGCCACGGCCTGGGGCTGTGATTTTTCCTACGACTACGTGCGGATCAATGCCGACTATCGAACCTAGGAACGGGGGAAAAGCGGTGACACTTACGCCCATCGCTAAGGCGGGCATCCTGGTGGAGGCCCTGCCGTACATCAAAGAGTTTTACGGCAAAATCGTGGTCATCAAATACGGCGGCCACGCCATGGTCAACTGCGAGCTAAAGCAGGCGGTGATGAAGGACGTAGTGCTCATGAAGTACGTGGGCATGCACCCGGTACTGGTGCACGGGGGTGGCCCCGACATCACCGAAATGCTTGAAAAATTAGGCAAGACTACCAGCTTTGTTGGCGGCCTGCGGGTAACCGACCGGGAAACCATGGAAATCGTGGAGATGGTCCTGGTGGGCAAAATCAACAAGCATATCGTCGGACTGATCAATCGGACAGGGGGCCACGCCATTGGCCTGTGCGGCAAAGATGCCAACCTCTTCGAAGCCGTCAAGAAGATGCCGCAGGTCAAGACCCCGGGAGGGGCTTGGGAAAAGGTCGATATCGGTTTCGTGGGTGAGGTGGCGCGGGTTAACCCCGGCATTGTGATCAACGTGATCAAGGAGGGCTACATTCCGGTCATTGCGCCCACCGCGGTCGGCCCGGACGGGGAAAGCTACAACATCAACGCCGACTACGTGGCCGGCAAGCTGGCCGCGGCTCTGGAAGCCGAGAAGCTGGTGCTGTTGACCGACGTGGAAGGGGTTATGCGGCGTCAGGGTGACCTGGATTCACGTATCTCCCGTATTCATGTGGACGAAGTGAACGAATTGATCGCATCGGGTGTGATCACCGGCGGTATGATCCCCAAGATCGAGGCCTGCCTGGACGCTCTTCGTGGCGGGGTGAACCGGGCCCATATTCTGGACGGCCGCGTGCCCCACGCCATTCTCCTGGAAGTCTTTACCGACGAGGGCATCGGCACGATGGTATTACCGTAGAGCAGCGGAAAAAGGGGACGGGGTACTTTTTTGCAGTGCTTAGGAACTGGGAATGAATGGAGAATGTATTGAGGCTTGCCAAAAGACTAACATATGGGTTGCGGTGGCAAAAAAGTTGCCTGTATCCTTTTTCCGTTAATGATCTGACTTTTGGGGGAGTGACGACGTGACCCAGGACGAAATCATCGCCCAGGCCGACCAATACCTGATGCGCACTTACGGCCGGTTCCCGCTGGCCCTGGTGCGCGGCAAGGGCGCCTACGTTTGGGATGCGGCCGGCAACCGCTACCTGGACTTCGTAGCGGGCCTGGCGGTCAACGCGCTGGGCCATTGTCACCCGCGGGTGGTGGCGGCGATCCGCGCCCAGGCCGGCCGACTGTTGCACGTTTCCAACCTCTTTCACATCGAACCCCAGGTGCAGCTGGCGCGGCTGCTGGTGGAGAACGCGGCGCTGGACCGTGTCTTCTTCTGCAACAGCGGGGCGGAAGCGGTGGAAGCGGCGATCAAACTGGCGCGCAAGTACGCCAAAATGCGGTACGGCCCCGAACGTTATGAGATCATCACCGCTCTGAATTCTTTCCACGGCCGGACCCTGGCGGCGATCACCGCCACCGGACAGCCCAAGTATCAGCAAGGCTTTGAACCGCTACCACCGGGATTTCGGTATGTGCCCTTCAACGACCTGGCGGCACTGCGGGAGGCAGTCGGGGAACACACCTGCGCCGTGATGCTGGAGCCGGTCCAGGGCGAGGGCGGGGTGCACGTGGCGGATACCGACTACCTGCGCGGCGTGCGCGCACTCTGTGACGAACGGGGACTGCTGCTGATTCTCGATGAGGTGCAAACCGGGTGCGGCCGCACGGGGCGGTTTTTTGCGCACGAGCACTACGGGATCACCCCGGATATCATGGCCCTGGCCAAGGCGCTTGGGGGCGGCTTCCCCGTCGGGGCCTTGCTGGCCCGGGAGGAAGTAGCCGCGGCGTTCGCGCCCGGCGACCACGCCTCTACCTTTGGTGGCAACCCGCTGGCCTGTGCCGCCGCGCTGGCCGCTGTCGGGACCATCCTGGAAGACGGCTTTCTGGAGCAGGTAAACCGTACCGCCGGTCACTTCCGGTTGCGACTGGCCCAACTGCAGGACCGTTTTCCGGTGGTCCGGGAGGTGCGCGGTCTAGGGCTGTTGGTGGGCGCCGAACTGGACGCTCCGGTGGGCAGGGCCGTTTTGGAGCGCTGCCGGGAGCGGGGACTTTTGATCAACTGTATCGGGGACAGCATTCTGCGGTTTATACCTCCGTTAGTGACGACGGAAAAAGAGGTAGACGCCGCGGTGGATATTCTGGCGGCCGTCTTGGCCGCCGAAAGCGGGGGAAAACCTTGACCGAACTCAAAGGGCGCGATTTTCTTTCTATCCTGGACTTGTCGGCCGCAGAAATGGAGGTGGTTTTCGACCTCGCCCGGGAGCTGAAGCATAAGCAAAAGAACGGCGTGGCACACCCGCTCTGCGCGGGCAAGACGCTGGCCATGATCTTTCAGAAACCCTCGACCCGGACCCGGGTTTCCTTCGAAGTGGGTATGTACCAACTCGGGGGTCAGGCGCTGTACTTAAACGCCGCCGACCTGCAGTTGGGCCGCGGCGAGACGGTGGCCGATACCGCCCGGGTACTTTCCCGTTTTGTGGACGGGATTATGATCCGGACCTTTAAGCAGTCTGATGTGGAAGAGCTCGCGCGGTTCGCGGCGGTACCGGTGATCAACGGACTCACCGACTGGGAGCACCCCTGCCAGATCATGGCCGACCTGTTGACCATCTTGGAGCACAAGGGCCGGCTGGCGGGGCTGAAGCTGGCCTACGTCGGGGATGGCAATAACATCGCCCACTCGCTGCTTTTGGGCGGCACCCGGATGGGGATGCGGGTCGCGGTGGCTTCGCCGCCGGGATACGCTCCTAACCCGGAACTGGTTGACCGGGCGGCGGCCGAAGCGGCCCGGAGCGGCGGCGCAGTCGAACTGACCACCGACCCGGCGGCCGCGGTGCGGGACGCCGACGTGGTGGTCACCGACACCTGGGCGTCCATGGGCCAAGAGGCTGAGCACGAAGTCCGCCGGGTGGTTTTCGGTCCATACCAGGTCAATGAGGCCCTGGTGCGGCACGCCCGGCCGGATTACATCTTCATGCACTGCCTGCCGGCCCACCGGGGCGAAGAGGTGGTGGACGCGGTTATGGACGGCCCGAACAGTGTGGTGTGGGACGAGGCCGAAAACCGCCTGCACGTCCAGAAAGCGCTCCTGGCGCTACTGCTCTGAGAAGGAGTGCCCTTTCCCGGTGCCCGCACTACGGCGGCCGGGGCGAGCACTGTAGCTGAAAACGTGTCACCTGTGGCAATCAATTAACGAACGAAGGGAGAATAACCACCAAAAATGGGCAAAGTAGTACTGGCCTATTCCGGCGGACTCGACACCTCGATCATCATCCCCTGGCTGAAAGAGCACTACGGCCTGGACGTCATTGCTATGGTGGCCGACCTGGGGCAGGGAGTGGATTACGATGCCATTCGTGAGAAGGCCCTGTTGAGCGGTGCGTCAGGGGTTTACATCAAAGACGTCAGGAGGGAGTTCGTAGAGGATTACCTTTTCCCCCTGGTGCAGTCGGGTGCCGTTTACGAGGGGAAATACCTTTTGGGTACCTCGGTGGCCAGACCCCTGATTGCCAAGTGCCTGGTGGAGGTGGCCGAGGCCGAGGGTGCCGAAGCCGTTGCCCACGGGGCGACGGGCAAGGGGAACGACCAGGTGCGCTTTGAAGTCAGCATCCGGGCCCTCAATCCCGATCTGAAAGTGATTGCGCCCTGGCGGGAATGGTCCATACGCTCCCGCAGCCAGGCTATGGAGTACGCCGCCGCGCGCGGCATTCCGGTGCCCGTCACCAGGGAGCGGCCTTTCAGCGTTGACCAAAACCTGTGGCACGTAAGCCACGAGGGCGGCCTGCTGGAAGACCCGGGCAACGCGCCACCGGACGATCTGTACATTATGATTACCCCCCCTGAGCGGGCCCCCGACAGGCCCGCGTACGTGGAGATCGAGTTTGAGGAAGGCGTGCCCAAGCGGTTGGACGGCGCCGCGCAGGACCCCGTCACCCTGCTGGAACGGCTGAATGCCATCGGCGGCACCAATGCCGTCGGGATCGTGGACATGGTAGAAAACCGGCTGGTGGGGATGAAATCGCGGGGTATCTACGAAACGCCCGGCGGCACCATTCTGGTGACCGCGCACCGGGCCCTGGAGTCATTAACTCTGGACCGGGACACGCAACACTTCAAGGATACTGTCGCCATCCGTTACGCTGAGCTGGTGTACGACGGCCTTTGGTTTACGCCCCTTCGGGAGGCGCTGGACGCCTTTATCGCCGCAACGCAAAAACCGGTTACCGGGCGGGTAAGGCTAAAACTGTACAAGGGTAACTGTGTTCCGGCCGGGATCTGGTCCCCGTACTCGCTTTACGACCAGAACCTGTCCACTTTCGAGGAGGACGACATCTACGACCAGCGTGACGCCGCCGGGTTTATCAACCTGTTCGGGCTGCCGGTGAAAATGCAGGCCCTGATCCGTAAGCGGCACAGCCGGGCTCAAGGAGGGTAAACAATTGTCGAAGATGTGGGGCGGACGGTTTCAAAAGGGAACCGATCCGCTGGTGGAAGAATTCCATTCCTCGCTGGCTTTTGACCGGCGCCTGTACCGCTACGATATCCGGGGCAGCATCGCGCACGCACAGATGCTCGGGCACACCGGCATCATCACCCCGGAGGAGGCCGAGACCCTGGTGAACGGCCTGACCGCGGTACTGGCCGACCTTGACGCGGGCCGGGTGGAGTTTTCGCCGCAAGTGGACGAGGATATCCACAGCCTGGTGGAACGCCTTCTGGTTGCCCGGGTGGGAGAAGTCGGCAAGAAGCTGCACACCGCCCGTAGCCGCAACGACCAGGTGGCCCTGGATATCCGGATGTACCTGAAGGATGAGATTAGCAGTATCCGGAAGCTCTTGACCGATTTGATACACACTTTGCTGGATCTGGCCGAAAGGCACACGGAAACGCTGATGCCGGGGTATACCCACCTGCAGCGGGCGCAGCCGGTCAGCCTGGCGCACCACTTAATGGCCTACGTCGAAATGTTCTACCGGGACGTGGCCCGCCTGGACGACTGTTACCGGCGCACTGACGTTTTGCCTTTGGGCGCCGGGGCGCTGGCCGGGACCGTCTTCCCCATTGACCGGGAGTTCACCGCCCGGGAACTGGGTTTTGCCGCCGTGAGCGAGAACAGCCTGGACGCCGTGGCGGACCGCGACTTCGCCGTGGAATTCTGCGCCGCGGCCGCCCTGATCATGGTTCACTTAAGCCGCTTTTGCGAGGAACTGGTGCTGTGGTCCAGTGCCGAGTTCGGCTTTGTGGAGCTGGACGATGCCTACGCCACCGGCAGCAGCATGATGCCGCAAAAGAAGAACCCGGATATGGCCGAGCTGATCCGCGGCAAGTCCGGGCGGGTGTTCGGTGACCTGCAGGCGCTGCTCGTCATGCTCAAGGGCCTTCCCCTGGCCTACAACAAGGATATGCAGGAGGACAAGGAGGCGCTGTTCGACGCCGTGGACACGGTGAAAAAGTGCCTGACGGTGTTTGTTCCCATGGTGCGGACGCTGCGGTTCCGCGAGGCGGCCATGGACGGCGCCGCCAGGGGCGGTTTCACCAACGCCACCGATCTGGCCGATTATCTGGTTGGCCGCGGGGTGCCCTTTCGCGAGGCGCACGAGATTGTGGGGCGCGTCGTGCTGTATGCTCTGGAGCACGGCAAGCATCTGGAGGAGATCAGCTTGGACGAATACCGCAATTTCTCACCGGTCATCGGGGAGGACGTGTACGCCGCCATCCGGGTCGAAAACTGCCTTGCCGCCCGCCGGGTGCGCGGCGGACCGGCCCCGGAAACGGTGCGTGCCGCCATCGCCCGCGCCCGCGAGCGCCTGCGGCAAAGTTGACTTCATTAAGAGAAAAATAAATAAATTTAACCAAAGCCCAACCAAAATTCAACAAGGAAAACTTTGACCTGCCGTTTTTTGGGTAGAATTGTTCCTAAAACGGGAAACTCCAGCAGATAAAGAGGTGTGCCTTTCTTTAGCAAGCCGCCTTGCAGACAGAATCCTGGCCGCCGGGGTAATGGCCCTGCTGCTTGTTGTTTACGGGGCGGTGCGCTTGCAGACTTGGACCGACTGGATCCGAAACCAAGTGTTTCTTCCGCCAGGGCCTGACCCACTCCCGGTGCCTGATGAACTACTTCCAAAACCTGACTACCCTTCTCCTTTTCTTACGATTGAGGAATTGCTTCGGCTCTGGGCGGTGGACCCTCTCGGTTTCCTGTTTTTAGTGGGTGCTCCGGCATGCCTCATCTGCGCCGCGGCCTTTCTTTACCGCTCTTGGCACAGGCAGGGGGGCAATTTCTAGGCTACTTGCAAGCCCTGCGCGAGATGACTTTGGTGGTCTGGATGCCGGTTCTTGCCTGTTGGATTTTTTTGCTGTTTTTGACTGCCTTTGCGCCGCAAGCAGCCGGAGAGCTAGCAAATGGAGCCGAACCACGTGGTGGTTCGAGGAGTTTATGGGAGCAGCTATTGTAACTTCTCTGTGGGTTTATAAGTTGCGCTCACTCCGGTTGGCGCCAAGCCCAAAGATTCCCGGTTTCGGTTATGTGTTACTTGCTTTGTCCGTGCTAAGTTTCTGGTTTCTAGTTATCGCGCTTCGTGTTTTCTTTTGGCACTACCTGGTTTGGTTTACGACGCTTTTATGATTTTTTTCCGCCGCCGGCGCAAAGGTGAGACCACGCCTGGTAGATCTAGTAGATATAGACGCTAACCATAACCACCGTTGGTGGGCGGTGCCATTGGCCGGTCGGTGCTCGAATCCTTCATTTTTCAAAGCCATATTCGGCCTCTTTGTTGTGTACTTGAGGGGCTTGGGCCTTGGTGACCTGCCTGTTTTACATACTCGGCAGGCGCATCAAAAAGGCTCGGGTTGCCGGCCAGTTTGATCCCGAGACCGAGTGGGCTGTTTTTTCCTGGCATCCTTTCTGGAGCTGGCTGTGATGTTCCTTTACCCGCTGCCGACTTTCATCGCACACCGCTGGGGGGTGGCCAGTCCCCGGGGCGCTTGAGGCGAGAGTTTCCGAGAGATTATATGTTTGTAAAGCGGGTTGGAACCTGCTACATTATGTAAAATTGGTAAAGTTTCAGGATGCCGATCTTAATGTACGGAGGGAAGTGTATGAAAAGAAAAATGGCGGCTTTCATGACCGTAACCGCACTGGGCCTCGGTACAGTTCTGTATGGACCGGCAAACAGTGAGGCGGCGGTGGCAGGGATGGTCGTGACGAGAGACAGTAAGGCTGTGATGATGGAACCGGTACCGGAGCCCGGGATTGTGCAACCGGATACAGGACAAAACGTGCGCTTTTCCGGGGACGAAGCCGTACGCATTATCCAACGGGCCTTTCCGTATCTCTCCGAAGTTGCGGAGCCCCGCGTTTATTTCGAGGTAGACTATCGGGGTCACAGTGTTTGGCGCATCTATGCTGATGTGCGTACTGCTCCGTACCGGTCCGGCCCATCCGGTTATCATGCCACGGTTCGCGCCGATACCGGAGAGATTCTCAGTATGAACTGGCACCAGCCGACCGGGGTGGAGAAGAGCAAGGGAATCATCTCCCGGGAGGAGGCCCGCCGGACGGCGGAAAACTTGGCCCGGCAGTTGCAACCCGAGAAATTCAGTCAAATGAAACCGAGCGACCAGGCTACCCCTTACTACCGTCCGGACACCCTGAATATTGCTTACAGTTTCGCCTGGGACCGGATGCACGACGGCGTCGCCGTAGAGGGCGATACCATGCGGATTGCCGTGGACGCTTTCACCGGCAAAGTAACCAGCTATCATTTCAGTTGGAAGGATGAGCTGCAACTGCCGCCGGCGCAGAACACGATTGATCCCGGTAAGCTGCCGGAAAAAGCGGTGGCGGAAACCGGTATGGTCCTGACCTACCGGCTTTTCGGTGACCGCTACGGTGTTGGTGCCGCCGAACCAAGGCTGGTCTATCAGTTAAACAACCGGTACGCCGCCATGGTGGATGTCCGGACCGGGGAGTTCATTGACCTGCAGGGCCGATCCGCGGCCCCGGGCCAATTGGCTTTGTATCCGGATGTTTCCCACATCCGGGGCATCGCCAATCCCCCGGCCCCGGCCGGTGAACCGCTCAGCCCGGCCACGCTTCGCGACGCGGCCGAAAAGATCTTTGCCCTTATGGGTCTGTCGGGCCAGATTGAGCGGTCGGGCAGCGGTTCCAGCGGCGGTCCCTACGGTCGTCAGGAATACTGGTGTTACAGCATCCACTCGGAAGAAACCGGGCAAACACTGGGGCAGGTGGATATTGACATCTACACCGGTCAGGTGGTGAGTTTCCATAAGCCTGGTGCCTATGACTATTACCGGGGCCCGGCGCAGGCGGTTGCTCCGGATGCAGCACGGCAGCGGGCGCGGGAGGAAGCCCTGGCCACGGCCTGGGAGACCGTTCAGAAGGTCCACCCGGAATACGCCGGCAACGTGGTTGTCGGGGCGGGTGCCCCGCAATGGTACCGTCCGGGCCGGCACGATTTCCACTTTGTGCGGGTGGTAAACGGGGTGGTGTTTCCGATGAACGGTATCCGGGTAAGTGTATCCGATGACGGGGATGTTCTGGACTATCGAGCCGACTGGTACCGGTTGAAGTTTCCGGAGGTCGGCGCGGCCATTTCGCCCGAGGAAGCGGCTCAAGTATGGCGGGAAAACGCCGCCTACAGACTGAGTTATTTTGTGCCGTATACGGTCGACGGCCGACCGGGCACCGGCGAAGCCAAGCTTGTTTACCGTTTGGATGCGGTCGGTTCCATTGACGCCTTAACCGGTGAAGTGCTGGACCAATTCGGACGGCCTGTAATAAACGAAACCGAAAACGGTTATGAGTTCAGTGACAGTTGGGCGGCGCAGCCCTTACAGCTGTTGGCCGACAGCGGTCTCCTGCCCCCGCCGGCGGAGTTTAGACCACGTGCTTCCGTGGCCCGGCGGGACGCGGCCCGGATTATAGCCGCCGCTGCTATGCGTTACTATTACTATGAAGAAGAAACAGGCGCCCAGCCTTCTTTCGAGGATGTCACCGCTGAAGACCGGGACTACAGGATAATTGAAGCCGTCGTTAATCTTGGCGTGGTTGAAAAGGGAGGTGCCTTCCATCCCGACCGGCCGATCACCAGAAAAGAACTGGCCGCCTGGCTGGTGAATGCGGTGGGTTATGGAGAGGTAAGCAAAATTAGCAGTCAAATCAGCACGCCGTTTAACGACGTTCACGCCTTACCCCTCCGGGACCGAAACTATATCGGCCTGGCCTACGGCCTCGGCTTTATGACCGGTGATGGTTCCGGCGCTTTCCGGCCTGCGGACGAAGTAACCTGGGAAGAACTGGCGGCGGCCGTGATGAAGGCCCTGCCGCAGATCAGAGCCAACACCCGGTGGTAAACAGGGAGCCCGTTCTTCAGGAAACGGACTTTCCAAAACTACCGCTATCGAAGATTCTTGCGATGCCTGCCGACTGATCCCTGAGGTTAGGAGACCGGCAAGAAGGTTTTTTGCGGTTGCTCCCCTGGGCGGGGATTTGCGTTTCCAGATTGTGAACAGGGTGTGGTCTTTTCTTTCGGGGTCAGGGGGGGCAGCGTCCGATGTTTGAATACGCGGCCATTTCCACAGCGTAGTTTCTCATTTATCTATTGATCCCGATGTGCCGGCGTTGGTGGAAGCGGCGCGTGCCCTGGCCGCCGGCCTGCCCGGGTTGCCGGGGGAACCGGGAGAGCCGCAGGTTGTGGAGTCCGTTACCGGCGAGTGGCTGGGAGTCAGAATCCCGCTGCTGTATGACGGGTTACCGGTGGTCAGACCCGACCACCGCAGTCCGGCCGGTTTCCTTTCCGGGCCTTTGGGTGTGGCAGCTGGGGATCGACCGCGAGGTATGGACGGTGAAGTGCTCGCACCCGATGGAGTTCTCCGGGGAGGAGATCCCGCTGATAACCCCGGGCGAGGCCTGGGAGAAGCTGCTCAGAAATGAGTTTCTGGTGTACGTGGAGGGGTTCTTCGGGGGGATCCCCGGCGCGCGGTTCGCCGCCTCGCAATCCCGGGTTACCGACGTCAAGCTGGTTTGCCTTCCGCGCCACCCGCAGCTGGTGCGGAACGAGCAATACGACCTGATGTACCTGTTCGCCGGCGAGGCCCAGGTCGGCAACCGCCGCATCGAATTCGCCGCCTGCGTGGAGGCAAGGAAGCCGGAGTAAAGGTCGGCAAAAAGCAGCTTATTAAGCTTACCTGCCTTGGTGTCCCCGGGCGTACGGCCCGGGGACTGTTTCTTTCCACCAGCTTTATATTGTCGGCTAGCAGACGGCTTATTGTCCCCCTCCAGACATAAGATTCTGGATAAATCTACTATCATAAATCCGACCAGTGACCATTCCTATTTACATCAACATTCATACTAAACTAATAACTAAGCATTGTAGCATAGAAAGGGTGTTGATATTGGCCAGGTTCCAAAACAACCGCCTGACGTTGTACATGCTGGCGATGGTTCTGGTGCCGATTATATTGTTTGCGGTATTTACCTACTTCAAAGTCTTGGACATATATCTCAATCAATTTGAAAACAACAGCCGGGCGATTATGAATGTCCAAGCGGCTGCCTTGAACGATATATTCGTTTCGGAAAAGAATCTCCTGCGGACGATGGCCCAGTCTCCCGCCGTGATTTCAATGGATCCCAACCTTGCCGAACCCTACTTCCTGCGTTTCCTGGAAACCGACCCCCGTTACTCTCATTTCCTGATCACCGATGGTGAAGGCATCGAGGTCTGCCACAGTGAAGGTGAGGCTTACCACGGGGTCAGCATTGCGCACCGCGATTATTTTTATGTTCCCTGGGAAGAGGAAAAGACCTACGTAGCAGACGCCAATTTTTCGGTTTCCACCGGGCGCAAGATCATCTCCATCGGTACCCCTATTTACAATGAGGCCGGCGTTAAAATCGGCGTGCTTTGCGGCTTTATGCACCTGAGTTACCTGTCGGATAAAATCTCCGAACTGGGCCTGACCGAAAACGGCTACACCTTTATTGTGAACAGTGAAGGCTATTACCTGGCGCACCCCTATGCCGATTACGCCTTGGAATATAATCCTCTGGAGGACCCGGCCGCGCCCGAATCTTTCCGCGACGTGATCGCGAAAATGGTAGGGGGTCAAAGCGGGATTATGGAGGCCTCCATTAACGGGCAGGATATGGTCCTGGTATTCAAACCCTTGGACCTGCACGGTTGGTCAATGGCCTTGGCCAGCCCAAGAGACGAGGTATATCAGGATATCTATGCGCTCCGGTGGGTTGGGATGGCCCTCTTTGGTGCCGTGACGCTGATTGTTTTCGGTCTCGCCTGGTACATCAACCGCGGGATCATCCAACCGGTAAGGCGCCTGGGGCAATTGGGTGACCGGGCGGCGGCCGGCGATCTGACCATTGACCTGCAGCAATCTTCCAGGAATGAGATCGGTGCCCTGGAGAAAAGCTTCGGGAGCCTGATTACGAGCCTTCGGGGCATCGTGCAACAGGTGCAGAAGGCCTCCGCCAAGGTGGTGGAATCGGTCCACGATCTTACGGCCCGCGCCCAACAGACCTCGGCGGGCGCCAACGAGGTGGCCGGCACGGTGACGCGCCTGGCGGACGTTACTGCGGAGCTTGAGCGAAGTGCCCAGGCGGCCGCTGCGGACGCCGGCGAAGCGGCGCGCCTGGCCGACGAAGGCAAATCGCAACTCGGCGACGTGGTCAACCAAATGCAGGCCATCAGCCGGAGTACCGAGCAGGTAATGCGCGTGATCACCAACCTGAGTGAAAATGCCCGGTCCATTTCCCAGATCACCGGGTTGATTAACGACATCGCCGACCAAACCAACCTGCTGGCTTTAAACGCCGCTATTGAGGCGGCCCGGGCCGGCGAATCGGGCCGGGGCTTCGCCGTGGTGGCCGAGGAGGTACGCAAGCTGGCCGAGCGGTCGGCGGAGGCCGCCAACGAAATCAAAACTCTGGTGGCCACCATTCAGGATGGCGCCAGGCAAGCGGTCGATGCAATGCACGCCGGTTCCGAAGATGTCCGGCGGGGTACCGGCATCGTAAACGAGGTGGGCGACAGCTTTGTCCAGATTGTTGAAGTGGTGCAACGCCTGGCGCAGAAAATCGAGGACCTTGCCCAGTTTACCCAGCGTATCGCGGGGGACGTAAGCAACGTCGCTGCCATTGCTCAGGAGCAGACGGCGGCCATGGAAGAAACCAGCTCGATGGCCGAAACGCTGACGCAGATGGCCGACGAACTGGAATCCGCCACCCGGAAATTCAAGACCTGATCCCATACTTACTTAAACCAGCGTTTCGGGGTGAGTGTCCAGGCGCTGATCGCCGCGAACCCGCAAATTCCCGATCCGAACCTGCTGACGCCCGCGGACGGGACGGTCTACAGCCTGGAGAGTCTGTTTAAGCCCGGTACGGACTGCAGGACCATGCTGAATGACTATATGCGCGCGGACATTGCCCGGCGGAAGATTCTCCTGCTTACCGATTCTTTTGGGGGAATCGAGCCGGACCAGGACTTTTACCTTACCGATACGGCCCTGGTCTTTACTACCAGGCTTCCGTCTATACCCGCTGCGTGTATGGGATTCTGGAGTTCCAGATCCCCTTCGGGACACTATCCGGACTGCTGCGTCCGAACTTGTTGTCCTGGCCGGTCCGCCCGACCCCGCCGATGAGAAGCAAAAAAACCTGCTCCTCAATGAGCAGGATTTCTGTCGCTGGGTTTCCCCGCAGAGCAGCTTTCCGCACTGGAAGCTCCGCCGGCACACTACGGAGAGGAAACCAACGCTTTGAACATGTTACCCTGTCGGCGGTACAGGGGCTGCAGCCTATTGATTGTATGCTGATTGTACCATGTTAGACGCCGGAATGCCAATACAGGTTCCCGGTACGGCGTTAAATATCTGTTAAACCCCCGGCAGGTAGCTTTGCAGCAGAATGGCCGCCGCCAGCCCCACGCCCACGGTTAGCAGCAGGTTTTTTGTTTTCACGGCTACCAGGAAGCAGGGCACGGCCGCCAGCAGGTAATGGTTGGAGAGGCTCAGGTCGAAAGCCCCGTCGCGCAAAAGCAGTTCCGGCGCCAGCAGGGCGGCCAGCACCGCCACCGGCACAAACCGCAGCCAGCGGATGAATCCTTCCGGGATCTTTATTTGAGCCAGCACCGCCAGGGGAATCGCCCGCGGCAAATAAGTGACCGCGCCCATGGCGACAATTATCCAGAGATTTTCCATTTTTCCCACCCCGAAGCAATTGTGGCCGTTAGCACGGTGGCCAGGATAATGTTCCAGTTACCTTCCCAAAGCTGACCGAAAAGCAGCGAAAGACCGGCGGCCAGCACGCCGGCGTAAAGTACTAGCCGGTCACTCAGCTGCATAACCAAGAGACAGATGAACATAGCCGGCAGGGCGAATCCCAGCGGCAGCTGGTCGATTCCCGGCACGATGCTGCCGAACAGCGCGCCGATTACCGTGCCGCTAACCCAGGCGGCGTAGGCGGCGAAGTTGGTGCCGTAGATGAACCAGTGGTGGCGGCGCCGCTCCCGGTACACAGTGCTGTGTACCGCGAAGGTTTCGTCGGTGATGCCCCACCCTAACAGGGCGTAGCTGTGGAGCTTCAAGCCGCGCAGGTAGGGAGCCAGCGAGGCGCTCATGAGAATGTGCCGCAGATTTACCAGGAAGGTGGTGAGGATGATCGTGGCCGGACTCATGGCCGCGGCAAACATCCCGGCGGCGATGAACTGGGACGCACCGGCAAAGACGATGACCGACATGGCCACGGTTTCCAGGATGGTCAGACCGGCTTCCCGGGCCAAGATCCCGAAGGCCATGGCCAAAACCACATAACCGAGCATAATCGGTGTTGCTTGGCTGACCCCGGCCGCAAGTTCCCCCACCGGATTTGCGGTTTTCAAAGTGGCCTCGGTGGTCGGCAAGCTCATCATCTCTTTCCCCCAATACTTTCTCATCATTTTAACATAAGCCTCGTTTATTTGCGATATGTCGGCTTGTTACGAAACTATGAGCAAAATGGTTCCAGGCATAATGAAGTTCGGGGAGGGGTCAAGCGTTATTTGAGCATAGCAGGGTATGTTTAGCCACGTCTACTCCCACTACCAAAGTGGCAGTTCTTTACTTTAATCGTGGCTAAACTTGTGTGTCCCAGCGTCTTCGGCACCAAGTTGATGGATAAAGCAATGTTAATGCGAAACCCAAAACTACTACCGGCATCATCGTTAACCTTCTTATTGGCGGCCTGACTGGTTATTGTGGTCACAAGTGACATGCCGGACAAAGAAGCGATTGCTGAAGAAATGTTCCCACCCTGTCCATTGACTGTTTTGTTTTTGTGGTATACATTTATATTAACGATAGTGGTTTAGTAAAAGGAGGCTGGATTAGATGGCAGAAGTGGTTGTCTCCAGTAAGTACCAAATCGTCCTCCCGGTTGAGGTACGTAAGTCATTGGGGATCAAGAAGGGACAACGGCTGCACCTTCTGGTGGAAAACGGGAGCATCAGGTTAATTCCGAGCCGCCCTCTTCCTGAAATGCGGGGTTACTTGCGTGGGATGGATACAAATATAGAGCGAGATGAGGAGGAAAGGTTTTGATTCTTGTAGACTCATGCGGGTGGCTTGAATTTCTCGCCGACGGTCCGCTTGCAGAAGAGTACGCCCCTTATTTTAATAAACCGGAGGAGATAATTACACCGGCTATTGTAATTTATGAAGTGACAAAGAAGATTTGGCGAGAACAAGGTAAAGAAAAGGCCTTTCTTATTGCAGCCCAAATGCAGCAGACAAAACTGGTTCCTTTTGATACCCGCCTGGCACTGGCTGCTGCTGATGTTTCTCTACGCTGGAACTTGCCTATGGCCGATGCCATTATTTTTGCTACTGGCGCGGAATGTGGCTGCAAGGTGGTTACCAGCGATCACCATTTTAAAGAGCTGCCAGGAGTGATCTTTATTCCTAAAAAGACCGTGTGAGCTACTCCTCCCTTCGCTAACGCTTAAGGCAAGGAGTTTCCTGCTTCATTGGAGAGCCCTCCGGTCGTGTCGATCAGGTCGATGAAGAAACGCTGCGACGATTGGTGAAGAGCATCTGCCGCTTCTTATCTCCTGAAGACGTCGTCCGCGCCCGGGTAGAACTGGAGGGGAAAAGGGGGATCAAGATTCATCCAGGTCGACCCCTCGGCGGCGCCTGGGTTTTGGACCAGTTGTGGCCGCGGCTCCGGAACGCTCTCGAACGCCTCCTTGCAAGCCGGCGCTATCAGACCCCGGTGGAGCGGGCGATCTTTGCCATGGTGGCCAACCGGGCTTTAGCTCCCGTGGCTATTCCTCCTTTCGGTCAGTAGGTCTGGGCGGCACCAGGCGGTTGCGCACCCGGTAGCTGTCCCCGCGCAGGGTGAGCACGTGGGCGTGATGCAAACGGTAAAGATGTGTAGAAATTTGACGTAACAAAGAGTTGATGTAAAATTAACATGGGAAATTGTCTCCTTACCGGAAACTGTTTCCTTTAAGGGGTTGGGTTATTTTTGTCTTAGGAGGAAATTTAGTCATGGCTATCGTTGAATATGTAACAGGATTTGCCCTGGCTGTTGCGGCAGGTGCCGGCGTTTATTTTTACATGAAGAGATATTATCATAATTTAATTAACAAAATAGAAGCGGAAATTGTTAACTGGAACCAGGTAGAACTTCCCCCTGTATGCAGGCTTGATGATATCAAGGAATTCTCCCGATTAAGTAAAGCGGTTTGCGACTTAACGGCCAAGGCCAGGTCTCTGTCCCAGGAACTGCAGCTAACATCCCAACAAGTGCGGGCTGCCTCTGATCAGATGGAAGTTTCAGTCCGGTCTACTTCGGATATTGCCAGGGCCTTTAACCAATTGCACAATGTTGCTATTAATTTGCATCAAACCAGCACGGCACTGGAACGGGATTTTACGGCCAGTGAAAATGCAATCCAAGAAAGCAGATCGGCCATTGGACTGGTTAATCTGGCTATTTCTGACATTACCGGCAGTAATAGCACGCTGCAAGAACAAATAAATACATTGAAAGCAGCGGTGGAACAGGTGAGGTTAATTTCAGAGAACATTGGAGAAATATCTGAACAAACCAAACTGCTGGCTTTAAATGCCACTATCGAGGCAGCTCGAGCGGGAGAACTGGGCCGGGGATTTGGTGTTGTAGCCCGGGAAATTGGGAAACTATCGGATCGTACAGCCAGTGCAGTTCAACAAACATCCAGTGTGTTGGAAAAAATGAAGAAAGACGTTGACTCGGTGGTAAACAGTATTACTTGCAGCCTGAATTCCTCTGCTGCTGCGGCCAGCCAGTTAAATAACGTCCAGGATATCTTCAGTCATAGTTTTAACTTAATTAAAAAGGTAAACAATACTGTTAGAGATACTTTTTATGATGTTAACAGCAGCCTGCAGCAAATTTCATCGCTGTTGGAATCCCGCAACCGGGATCTGGAGTCTATAGTTTACACCGGAAAACTTATGGCAAAACTGTCTGACGAATTAGAACAAGTGGTTGACAAAAACCAGCTGTCATTTGTTGTAAGAACAGAAGCTGTTTCCAGAATAGATGGTATTAAGAAGCTGTTGCTTGAAACTGCTAACAAAAATAATATAATAACGCTGGATCCCGCCGGGCATGAGGAAGTCCTGTCCAGGCTAAAACTGGATAATAATGACATTGAAGCCATCTGGTCCAATGATGCATCGGGCAACTTCATTTTCTCTCAACCGGAAGCCGGTCTGGCCAACGCTAAAGTAAGAGAGTGGTGGCAAAAAGCCATGACCGGGGAAACATTTACTTCACCTGTTTATATATCAGCCATTACCAGGCAACCATGCCTTACTGTGTCAGTACCTATTTATAAAAACAATGTAATAATTGGTGTTTTAGGTGCAGATGTAAGATTGGTATAAACAAATAAAAAAACCCCTAACTGCGGTAATAATTTATTATGTTGTTTCATTCGTCAAGGAAGGGCGCGCCCTGATGGACCGGCTGGCCGTAGAGCGATCCGAACATAGTGGAAAGATGCGAGGCCTTCCTGGGCGATAAAGTTTATGACGACACGAAACTAAACATAAAACTGTGGGATGGACACCGGATAAAACCGGTGATCGACATCCGCAACCAGTGGCGGGATGGAAGAAAACAAGGGTTTTAGCCGGCAAAAAACAAACGTCTATGATTATCGTGGTGCGGTCTACTGTTACTGTCCCCGGACGAACAAACGCCGGGAGAAGGACTGGCGGGGGATTTGAAAAGGACCGGGAAACCTTGAAATACCGCTTGAACCCCGGCCACTACGGATCGGAGTGCGAGGGGATAAAGCAGTATCCTGCAGCCGGCGGCGTGCGTATGCCTCTTGCGCAAGACCGGCGGATTTTTATCCCGGATAGCCGAAGTATTTGTCTTTCCGGGCAAAAATGTTTTACCGTGCGTTGACAAAAGTTTTACGTGGTGCTATCATTTTTTAGTGTCGTCTGATAGTTCCTGGGGGATGGCGCTGTTGTCCTTAGAGGCTATCGCGGGAGCACGCAAAAAAACGGTTGGTTCCAGGCAAACTTTGAAGGCGATCCAGAAAGGGCAGGCGCGCGTGGTGTTTGTGGCGCGTGATGCCGATCCGCGAGTCACAGAACCGATCATCCAGGCCTGCCGCGCCAGAGGTACTCCCATAGTGGAAGTCGATTCGATGCGGGAGTTGGGTAGGGCCTGCGGTATAGTAGTCAATTGTGCTTCAGCGGCGGTTACGGAGGAGTAGCAATTCCCCTTACCACCCGGGGTAAGGGGATAAATTTGTAAAATGGGTTAATCATGGTGATACTTAGACCGGAGGAGGTGGGAAAAAGGATGCCAACGGTCAGCCAGCTGATACGTAAAGGGCGCGAGACCACGACCAAGAAGTCGGCTTCGCCCGCGCTCAAAGGGTGTCCGCAAAAACGGGGCGTGTGCACGCGGGTTTATACCACCACGCCGAAAAAGCCGAATTCCGCCCTGCGTAAAGTGGCGCGTGTTCGCCTCACCAATGGCTACGAGGTGACCACGTACATTCCTGGTATTGGGCACAACCTGCAGGAGCACTCGGTGGTCCTGGTGCGGGGTGGCCGGGTTAAGGATCTGCCCGGTGTGCGTTACCATATCGTCCGTGGGGCCTTGGATACGGCCGGAGTTCAGAACCGGAGCCGCGGACGTTCCAAGTATGGGTCGAAAAGGCCCAAGAAGTAGGGGGGGAAGAATTTGCCACGCAGAGGAGCCGTTCCGAAGAGGGAGCCCCTGCCCGATCCGATCTATGGCAGCAAGCTGCTGACCAAGGTCATCAATCAGGTGATGTGGGACGGAAAGCGCAGTGTGGCCGAAACGATCTGTTACAGCGCACTGGACATCGTCCGGGAGAAGACCGGGCGCGAGCCGTTGGAAGTGCTGGAACAGGCGATAAAAAACCTGATGCCCGTTGTGGAAACCAGGCCGCGGCGGGTAGGTGGCGCCAACTATCAGGTGCCCGTGGAAGTGCGGCCCGACCGCCGGCAAACCCTGGCGATCCGTTGGCTGGTTAACTACGCCCGCCAGCGGCCAGGCCGGACCATGCGGGAGAAACTGGCGGCCGAAATCATGGACGCGGCCAATGGCGTCGGCGGTGCGATTAAGAAGAAAGAAGACACGCACCGGATGGCGGAAGCCAACAAGGCCTTTGCCCATTACCGGTGGTAGGGGCCATTGCAGACAGCTTTACGGCAAAGGAGGTTCACCAATGGCCCGGGTAGTTCCGCTCGAGAGAACCCGCAACATCGGAATTATGGCGCATATCGATGCCGGCAAAACTACGACCACCGAGCGGATGCTGTTTTACACCGGTAGGGTGCACCGGATCGGCGAGGTGGACGACGGTGCGGCTACCATGGACTGGATGGTTCAGGAGCAGGAGCGCGGCATCACCATCACCTCGGCGGCCACCACTTGTTTCTGGCGCGACTACCGGATAAACATTATTGATACACCTGGGCACGTGGACTTCACGGTAGAGGTCGAACGCTCGTTGCGCGTGCTTGACGGGGCGATTGCCGTGTTCGATGCGGTAGCCGGGGTGGAGCCCCAGTCGGAAACGGTCTGGCGTCAAGCCGATAAGTACCGTGTGCCGCGTATTGCTTACATCAATAAGATGGATCGGGTCGGCGCCGACTTTTTCAAGAGCATGCGCTCGCTGAGGGAAAAACTCGGGGCCAATCCGGTGGCCGTACAGGTGCCGCTCGGCGCGGAAGAGAAGTTTGTGGGCCTGGTCGATTTGGTTACCAACAAGGCTTATATCTACAGCGACGATTTGGGTACCAAGATTAAGGAAGTGCCGATTCCGGCCGAGGTAGCCGAAGTGGCGGCCGAGTACCGCGAAAAGTTGTTAGAAGCGGTGGCCGAGAACGACGAGACGCTGCTGGCAAAGTATCTGGACGGTGAAGAGCTGACGGTGGAGGAAATCAAGATCGGTCTCCGCAAGGCCACCCTGGCGTCGCGGATCGTCCCGGTTCTTTGCGGTTCCTCGTACCGGAACAAAGGGGTTCAGGCGCTGCTCGACGCCGTGGTCGATTACCTGCCGGCCCCCACCGATATTCCGGCGGTAGTGGGGATTAACCCCCGAACCGGCCAGGAAGACCGGCGGTCGGCACACGACCACGAGCCGTTTGCGGCGCTGGCCTTCAAGGTGATGATTGATCCTTACGTGGGTAAGCTTACTTTCTTCCGGGTGTATTCGGGCACCTTGAAAGCGGGGTCGTACATTTACAATTCGACCAAGCAGAAAAAAGAGCGGATCGGGCGGCTTTTGCAAATGCACGCCAACCACCGCCAGGAGGTCGAAGCGGTGTACGCCGGCGATATCGTGGCGGCGGTGGGCCTGAAATTCACTACCACCGGCGACACGCTTTGCAGCGAGGAACACCCCATCATTTTGGAAGCCATGGAGTTTCCGGAACCGGTGATCTCGATCGCCATCGAGCCCAAAACCAAGGCGGACCAGGATAAAATGGGCCATGCGCTGCAGCGCCTGGCCGAAGAAGATCCAACCTTCCAGGTGCGTACCGACGAGGAGACCGCGCAGACACTGGTTTCCGGAATGGGCGAGTTGCACCTGGAGATCATTGTGGACCGCCTGTTGCGGGAGTTCAAGGTCCAGGCCAATGTCGGCCGGCCGCAGGTGGCTTACAAGGAAACCATCCAGACGGCCGCCGGTGCCGAAGGCAAGTTCATCCGCCAAACCGGCGGGCGTGGGCAGTACGGCCACGTGCAGTTGGAGGTTGAGCCCCTGGAACGTGGTAAAGGTTTTGAATTTGTAAGCAAGATCGTGGGTGGCGTGATCCCCAAGGAGTACATTCCGGCGGTCGAGGAAGGGGTGCGGGAGGCGCTGGGAAGCGGTGTGCTTTTCGGCTACCCGGTTACCGACGTGCGGGTCACTCTGGTGGACGGTTCCTACCACCCGGTGGACTCTTCCGAGATCGCCTTCAAGATCGCCGCCTCGATGGCGTTTAAAAAGGCGGCCGCCAAGGCCTCCCCGGTGTTGATGGAACCGGTGATGGCCGTAGAGGTGGTCCTGCCGGAGGATTACACCGGGGACGTGATTAGCGATCTTAACGCGCGGCGTGGCCATATCGAGGAAATGCGGTTGGAAGGTAAAACCCAGATTGTGCGCGCTACCGTGCCCCTGGCCGAAATGTTCGGCTACGCTACCGCCCTGCGTTCTCGTACTCAGGGCCGGGGCAATTATACCATGCAGTTCAGCCACTACGCCGAGGTGCCGCAAAACATTGCGGATAAAATGATTCGCAGGTAACAGGTAACAATGATGGAGTTTTCCATTTAAACAATACTACTATCTACTACTTTATAAGGAGGAAAAACGAAGATGGCGAAACCCAAATTTGAGCGTACCAAGCCGCACGTGAATATTGGTACCATTG